>OZSS01000014.1_pt1 | contig 79274 bp, 84 predicted proteins | sample 1779911 | NCBI WGS metagenome assembly OZSS01 (sample SAMEA2603589, study PRJEB24840) | metagenome | biome: Water; feature: Photic zone; material: Seawater sample | place: Mediterranean Sea | collected 2013-11-12 | depth 10 m
TGTCAATACTCTTCATAACTCATGATCTTGGATTGGTGAAACAATTTTCGGATCAAGTATGTGTAATGAAAGATGGTGAAATTGTTGAGAAAGGAAATACTAATAATGTTTTTTCTGATCCTTCGCATGAATATACAAAAAAGTTATTAGACGCTGAACCGCTTCCAAAAATTTCAAATGCACTCCAAACAGTCCCAGTAATAGAAATAAAAAATCTTAATGTCTTTTACAGCATTCCTTCTCCTAACTTTTTCAAAAGAAATACCTTTCATGCTGTAAAAGAGATCTCTTTTAGTATTTTTGAGAATACTACTATTGGTTTAGTTGGCGAATCTGGCTCTGGAAAATCTACACTCGGCAAGGCGATTGCAAATCTTGTAGATTACGAGGGCAATATTTTATTTAAAGGTAAAAATCTAAACACAAATTCTAAAAAAGAGAACAAAGAGCTTAAAAAGAATGTTCAAATTGTTTTTCAAGATCCCTATGGATCCCTATCACCAAGAATGACAGTTGGTGAAATCATAGGTGAGGGATTGGATATACATTTTGATTTTTCAAATGAAGAATTAAAGCAAAAATCAGAAGATTTAATTAATTTTTACTCACAAGAAAAAGACCTAGAAGCGTTAATACCAGAAGCTTTTGCAGCTGTTAGAGAATCTAGCAAAAGAAATATAGGTTTAAGGCATTTTGACTGTCAGATTTTGGGTGGAATAATTTTACACAACGGCAGTATTGCAGAAATGGCTACAGGGGAAGGAAAAACTCTTGCTGCTACCCTTCCCTGTTATCTGAATGCTCTTACGAAAAAAAGTGTATTGGTAATTACTGCAAATGAATATCTTGCTGAAAGAGATTCTAAATGGATGGGGCCAATTTTTGAGGGTCTTGGTATGTCAGTCGGATTTATTTCCTCCGGTTTGAGTCTAGCCGAAAGAAAGGCTATTTACGAAAAGGATGTAGTTTACGTTACAAATAACGAAATAGGATTCGACTATCTTCGCGATAACATGCTTATCAAAAAAGAAGACAAAACCTTGAGAGAATTAAACTTTGCTGTTATCGATGAGGTTGATTCTATTTTAATAGACGAGGCTAGGACTCCATTAATAATCAGCGGTTTAGCAGAAGATAATGCTGATCTTTATATTAAATTAAAAAATATTCCAAAATTTCTTAGTGAAGAAATTATAGATTTGGATACAAATGAAACCTCACAAGAAGGTGATTACATAATCGATTTGCAATCTAACTCTATAGAACTTACTAACCAAGGTCATGAAAAGGTTGAAGAAAAGCTGAGAGAATTAAGCCTTATCGCCTCAAATGAAAATCTATACTCCAATAAGAATTTGAAGTTGCTCGACATGGTGAATTGTATTTTAAGAGCAAATTTACTTTTTCATAAAAATACAGATTATATTTTACAAAATAATAAAATTATCTTAATCGATACAAATTCGGGGAGACCTATGCCAGGAAGGCGATTATCAGGTGGAGTTCATCAAGCCTTGGAAATGAAAGAAAATCTCTCAATTCAACAAGAAAGCCAAACACTTGCCTCAATCACTTTTCAAAATTTCTTTAGATTATTTAAGAAAATTTCTGGAATGACTGGAACAGCTAAAACTGAAGCCGCAGAATTTGAGGAAATCTATGGACTATCTTCAATTTCTATTCCAACGAATATGCCAATGATTAGAGATGATATGGAGGATAAAATTTACTTATCGATAGAAGAAAAATTTGATGCAGTTGTTGATGAAATATCTACTTTTCATTCAAAACAAAGACCTATTTTGATAGGTACTATTTCAATTGAAGCATCTGAAATTATTTCACAGAAGTTAAAAGCCATAGGTATTCATCATAACGTGTTAAATGCAAAGCAAAATCAAAGTGAGGCTCAAATTATCTCTGAAGCAGGTAAATTAGGAGCGGTTACCATCGCAACAAATATGGCTGGAAGAGGAACTGACATTGTTTTAGGAGGTCTAGATTCTTCTGATGAAGAAAGGGAAAAAATAATAGAATTAGGAGGACTACATGTCATTGGAACAGAAAGACACGAATCTAGAAGAATAGATAATCAATTAAGAGGAAGAAGTGGTCGGCAAGGCGATCCGGGGTCTTCGAGATTTTTTGTTTCTTTAGAAGATCCTTTGATGAAAATTTTTGCCCCAGAAAGAATTAAAAATCTAATGACTTCGATGGGAGGAATGGAAAAAGGAGAAGCCATAGAACACAGGATGCTTACGAACGCTATTGAAAGAGCTCAGAGGCGTGTTGAAGGAAGAAACTTCGATATCAGAAAAAGAATTTTAGAGTTCGACGATGTCCTTAACGAACAAAGAAAAATAATATATTCACAGCGCGATGAAATTCTAAACAGTTTAGAGATCAACGATCTAATTGATTCGATGATAGAAGACGTCTTGTCTTTTCAATTTGATCAGTTAGTTCCTGAATCTGGTTTGGAGTCTGAATGGAAAAGTGAAGAGCTCAATAATCTTTGTAAAAGTGAATACGGTGTCGAAATAAATTTTATAAATATCTTTGAAAAAAATAATACTGACTTTACCGAATCTAAAAAAGAAATTTTAGATGTTGTATCCGAAAAATATTCATCCAAAAGAAACGATAAGCGAGACATCTTTAATCAGATTGAAAAACAAATAGTGCTGCAAGTTATAGATCAAACCTGGAAGAATCATATAAATAGTCTAGATAGTCTTAGACAAAACATTGGGTTTAGAAGTTATGCAGGTAAAGATCCCAGGCTAGAGTATAAAAGAGAAGCTTTTGAAATGTTCGAAAAGCTTTTAGAAAGCATTAAATCTGAATCGGTTAGATTTTTAACTAAAGTTGAGGTCTCTGAAAATAGTTCAGAAGATAATGAAAGAAGTGAAGACTTGATCAATAAAACAAAATCAAAAAAAGCTTCTTTTGATTCATTATTAGAAAATAAATTAGAACCTAACATCAATCACAACAATCTAAGAAGCGAAGGCAATAGAAGACAAAGGCGGATGAAAGCCAAAGCTAATAGAAAAAGGAAATGATATGTTAGATGAAATAGAAATTGGTTGTGCCACCACAAATTCAAAATATAAAGAACGCTTGGATTGTGCTGTGGTTAAAATTCCGAAATCATCGACTTTGTCGGGAGTTTTTACCACTAATAATTTTAAGTCGGCTCCAGTAAAAGACTGTTTAAAAAAATTTAAAAAAAAATTAAATGGAAATAAATTGCTTGTTATAAATGCTGGTAATGCGAATGCAGGAACAGGCCTCGCTGGAGAAAAGGATTTAGAGTTATTACTCAATTGTGTGTCCTCAATGACAGGAGTTGAAATAAAAAATATTCTGCCCTTTTCAACTGGAGTTATTGGAGAAAGACTTAAAATAAAATCATTAACTTCGGCCTTTGAAGAATGTTCAAAAAGTCTCAAAAAGAATAACTTTAATAACTTGGCTACGTCCATAATGACCACTGATAAAAAAGTTAAAATATCAAAAAAAGTTGTAAAAATTGGTAACAAAAAATTCTCGATTTTAGGTGTGGCTAAAGGAGTTGGTATGATTGAACCCAACATGGCCACCACATTAAGCTTTGTATTTACTGACCTTAAAATTGCCGAATCCTCTTTGAAAAAAATTCATAAAAGCATCTGCGATGAAACTTTTAATTCAATTTCAATAGATGGCGATCAATCCCCAAGTGATTCGAGTATTTTAGTTGCAACGGGTAAAAATTTAATAAACTCTTCAAAATTACTCCAAACGTTTAAGAAATCCTTAGAAGTTGTTTTTACAGAACTTTCTGAAAAACTATTGTTGGATGGGGAAGGAGCTACAAAACTAATTGAGATAGAAGTCTCAGGACTGAAATCGAAAACTGCTTGTAAGGAAGTAGCAAAAAAAATAGCAAATTCGCCTTTATTAAAAACTGCTGCCTATGGAGAAGACCCTAATTGGGGTCGAATACTATCCGCAGCAGGAAATACAAAACATAAATTTCTAGCAAAAAACGTATCTATAAAGATCGGTCAAATTAAAGTTCTTAACAAAGGAGAGATTCACAAAAAATACAGAGAGGCTTTGGGTAAAAAGGAATTCAAAAAACAAAGAATATCTCTAGCTGTTAACTTAGGGCCTTCTAAGCATTGTGCAAAAGTAAAATCATCTGATTTGACTCATGAGTATGTTTCTATAAATAGTGATTACCGAAGTTAATCTAATAGGTATCACTCCAGAAGTAATACAGGATAAGGATTTTAAAAAGATCAAAGATTCTTTTGAATCAAAACTAGATCTACTGATTCTAAGATTTAAAAATAAAAAAGAATTCAACAAGCATTTTAGGAATTTCATCTCGATAGCCAAAAGTATAAATAAAGAAATAGCGATTAACTCCAGACATTTAGATCAAATATCTAGAAATTTTAATTTACATCTAAACTCAAAGGATTTAATGAGATTCGATAAAAGACCAATTTCAACTAGTTTCATACTTGGAGCATCTTGCCACAACGATCTTGAAATAAAGAAAGCAAAAAAAATTGGCTGTGATTATTTGCTTATCTCCCCTATAAACAAAGTCCATGGTAAGGAAGGTATAGGTTGGAGTCGTTTTAAATATTTATCTGAATTAAGTGCTTGTCCAAGTTTTGCTTTAGGAGGAATGAAAAAGGAAAATGTAATCGATGCTATTAAAAACGGTGGGCAAGGAGTTGCTGGAATTTCTTTAATTAAAGATTAATCGTAGTTAGTTTTAGAGTCAAAAGTTGTTGAGATAACATTTTTTTCACTTAACCAATTTGATAAATCTAATGCTCTGCATCTTTCTGAGCAAAAAGGTTTAAAGTCACTTTGATCACTTTTCAAGATTTCTTTTTTACAGTTAAGACATTTCATTTATGTATTTTTTTTAAAAGATTCTTGTGTACTTTTTTAACATTTGTTTCAAGTTGCTCTAAAGAATCATCATTTTTGATAACTATCGTTGCAATTTTTAATTTATCTTCTCGAGACATTTGAGCTGAAATTATTTTCTTTACAGAATCTTTTGAAACAGAGTCTCTTTTTGAAGTTCTAGATATTTGCGAATCTAATGAAGAGTCAATCAAGATAGTATCATTACAAAATTCGTGTTGATCTGTCTCAAATAATAAAGGCGAAACTAAAATAACATACTCTGAAGATGATTTTTTTAATTTAGATTGAATAATATTTCTTATTTCCGGGTGTAATAGTTGCTCTAACCAAACTTTATCTTTAGAGCTGTCAAAAATTATTTCCCTTAACTTTGCCCTGTTCAAACTTTTATCTTCAAGGAGTATTTCGTTTCCGAATTTCTTTTGAATTTCACTTAGAGATTTTGAGCCGGGTAATACCGCTTCCCTGGATGCTAAATCAGCATCGACTACGTCTATTCCTAAATCTTCAAAAATAGATGTAGCAGCTGATTTGCCTGAACCAATTCCCCCAGTTAATCCAACAACGAACATTCCTGAATGATAACAATAATTTCATTAATGGTGGAGCTACGCGGGATCGAACCGCGGACCTCCTGAATGCAAATCAGGCGCTCTCCCAGCTGAGCTATAGCCCCAGAGCGAAGAATTATATCTTAAAAAAACAAAATTTTTTCTATTTTTATTCCATCCGCAAGCTTGTAATTAGCCTAAAATAAGTCCATGCGAGTCGCAATCATAGGTTCAGGGATAAGTGGTTTATCAAGCGCATTCTTTCTAGCAAAAAAACACAAAGTAGACATTTTTGAAAAAAATAACCGACTCGGCGGCCATACTCATACACACAGAATAAAATTAGATAATGAGTTAGATGTTGATTCAGGTTTTATAGTTTTTAATAAGAAGAACTATCCGAACCTAACCAAACTTTTTAATGAATTAGGTCTAGAATTTCATAGATGTGATATGTCATTGAGTGTGCAAACAAAAGATTTTCAGTGGAGTTCAAAAAAATTTTCAAAAATAAGAAATCTCTTTTCCTTAAGAAACTTAAAGTTAATATCTGAAATAATAAAATTCAACTACTTAGCTAAATCTAACTCATCTTCAGAGCCAATTGAAAAATGGATAAGAGAGAAAAATTTTTCAAAAGATTTTTCTGAAGCCTATCTATATCCAATGATTGCAGCAATATGGTCTGGATCTTCAGAGAGGATGAAAGATTATCCTGCGAGTTCTTTGATAAATTTTTTGAATAATCACGGTTTATTAAATCTTTTTAGAGGCCCTCAATGGTTTTCTATTAAAGGAGGAAGCAATCAATACATAGAAAAAATTATTGAAAAAGGAAATTTAAATAATATATATCTTGATTCTAAGGTAGCAATTGAAAGAAATAAAAATAAAATAATTTTAGAAAATTACGGGGAGAAACACGAATATGATAGATTAATAATGGCTTGCAATGCCAGAGAAATAATAGGATCTATTCTTGATCTGGGGAAAACTGAAATTTCTATCTTAGAAAACTTTGCTTTTACAGAAAATAAAGTTTGTTTACATACCGACGAGTCACTTATGCCTTCAAACAAAGAGGAATGGTGCTCATGGAATGTGAATAAAAACTCAAATTCAGAATTTGTTACCTATTGGATGAATAATCTTCAGGAACTTAAAACAAGCAAAAATATATTTGTTTCAATTGGAGATTTCAAGATAGGAGACAATAAAGAACACAGGAGTATGATTTATGAGCATCCATTTTATAATTTAGATACTTTTAAGGGACAAAAAAATGTTGACGGTATTCAAGGATTGAATAACACTTTTTACTGCGGGGCTTACCTAGGGTATGGCTTTCATGAAGATGGAATAAATTCTGCCCTTAAAGTCAGTAAATTGATTGAGAGATAAAGTGAAAAAATTTTTTTTTGATGGAGACGTGTTTCATAGAAGAGTAAAAGGCAAAAATCACAAATTTTTATACCCCTACAAAAGCTTCTATCTTAAAAATTTTTATAATTTTAACGAAAAGCGTTCTACTGTTCCAAAATCAAATTATTTCAAATTTAATTTTTTTAAAGAAAAGGAATACTTAGAAATTCTCCATAGGTTTGAAAAATTCGCAATTTCTAACAATGTTAAGTTTGCTGATTTAAATGTAAGTGTTTTAAAAACACCCGATAATCCCTTTTTTAAATCTTTCAACCCTGTCTCCTTTTGGATTTTATCCAATGGTTCAAAGGTAATTTTTTTACTTTCTGAAGTGAAAAATACCTTTTTCGAAAAACAACTTTACGAGATACATAATAAAGGAGAAGAAATTGACTCCAATTATTGGTACAAAGAAACCAAGAAAATGTACGTTTCGCCCTTTTCTGAAAAAAAGGGTTTCTACAAATTTAAAATATCTTCGATTCCATTTTCAATAAAGATTAATCAGTATAATTCGTTAAGTAAATTAGAAGTTTTAACAGAATTAAAAGGGAAATTAATAGAGAGAAAATTTTTCAATAAAATTTATTATTACTTTTTTATATCTTTCAATAGCGTATTTGTGATGATAAGAATTCATTGGCAAGCACTAAGGTTATGGATAAAAAAACTTAAAGTAACGCCTCATGAGGGCAACGGATATGCTGAATAAAATACTGAATTATTGGATTTCTAGAAATTTAGAAGAAATAGAGCAGGGAACTTTTAAATTGGTTCTTCCGGATACAGAAGAAACAATTTTACTGCATGGTAAAAGTAATTTGAATCTAGAGGCGACGCTTGAAGTAAAAAGTTGGAAGGCTTTGTGGCTCATATACTCTCGTGGGAGTTTAGGATTTACCGAAGGTTACCTTGAAAATTATTGGGATACCGACGACCTGATGAAGCTTATGGATCTCATAAGTAAAAACTATAATTCTTTTGATCGGGTCAATAGCGGAAGCGGTTTCTGGAAATTACTCACAAAATTTTCTCATTTCAGAAATGAAAACTCCTTATCGGGTAGTAAAAAAAATATTCATGCTCACTATGACTTAGGCAATGATTTTTATGAATCTTGGTTGGATGAAACAATGACCTACTCTTCAGGTTTTTTTGAAAGAAATTCTGACAGTCTAAAAGAGGCCCAGAATAGAAAATATAAACTGATTCTAGATACATTAGGCCTTCCAAAAAATTCTTCTATTTTAGAAATTGGTTGTGGTTGGGGAGGCTTTTTAGAATATGCTTCTAGTGTTGGTTACAAAATAAAAGGAATTACGATTTCGCAAGAACAATTTAAGTTCGCATCCAATAGAATAAAAGGGCTAACGAACGATCCAGAAATTGAATTAATAGATTATAGAAAGTTAAAAGGAAAGTTTGACGCGGTAGTTTCAATAGAAATGTTTGAGGCCGTTGGATCCAAATATTGGAAAACTTATTTTGATGTGGTTAAGCAGCTTCTGAAATCAAATGGTCAGGCGTTAATACAAACAATAACCATGAAAGAAGATTTTTATGAAGGTTATCACGATTGGCCTGATTTCATTCAAACTTATATTTTTCCTGGGGGAGAGCTCTCATCGGATAAAGTTTTCAAGGAGAATGCTGCAAATTCTGAGTTGATTGCTTCGGACATTACAAATTTTGCGGGTTCATATGCGAAGACTCTAGAAATTTGGTACAAAAATTTCCAAAAAAAATGGGATGCTATTGGAGAAATTGGATTTGACGAGAAATTTAAAAGAACATGGGATATGTATCTATCATATTGCAGAGGTGGATTTTTAAATAATCAGTTAGAAGTGTCGCAATATAAATTAACTCATAAATGATAACTTTAGGAATTTGGCTTGCTGAAAGAGGGATGCTTCCTGATTTTATTCTAAGAGTTGCTGTTAAGTTCCTAAGTAAAGCCAGAGTAAGAATGCCTAATGTCTTCTCTGAAAAACTTAAAGTTTTGAATACATTAAAAGAAGGTCCAATTGCAGAAAGTACATCTTCGGCAAATGAACAACATTATGAAGTGCCACCAATTTTTTTTGAAAAAGTCCTAGGTGAGAATTTGAAATATTCTTGTTGCCTTTACAATGAAAACAATAAAGACCTAAATAGTGCAGAGATTTTTATGTTGGATAAATATCTCGACAGAGCTGATATTAAATCTAATCAAGAAATTTTAGATTTAGGTTGTGGCTGGGGAAGTTTTACCCTGCATGCGGCCAAGAAATTTCCTCAATCAAACTTTACCTCGATAAGTAATTCAAAAGATCAAATTGATTTTATTAATGCAAGAGCAACTGCATTAAATTTAACTAACGTCAAAGCCATTAGACAAAATATTAATGAATTAAATTTAGATAAAAAATTTGACAGAATCGTTTCTATTGAAATGTTTGAGCACATGAGAAATTACAAGAAATTAATGAAGCAAATTTCTGATCTCTTAGTAGAAGATGGAAAATTATTTGTTCATATTTTTTGTCATAAAAATTCTACTTATTTATATGAAGCAAAGAGTGATAGTGATTGGATGTCAAAATTTTTCTTTACCGGAGGAATAATGCCCTCACAAGATATTTTCAATTATTTTAATGAAGATTTAATCCTAAAAAATTCCTGGGAAATAAACGGTAAAAACTATTCAAAAACATCTAAAGATTGGTTAAAGAATATGGATAAGAACAAAAATGAAATAAAAAAAATTCTTAACGATCACTATGATGAAAAAAATATATGGTTTTATAGATGGCGTATATTTTTTCTAACTTGTGAAGAGTTTTTTAAGATAAATAAAGGCAAAGAATGGTTTGTGACCCACTACCTTCTGACAAAAAAAAATACTTAAGCTTGTGGGAGATAATTCCCATGCTTATTTAAAGCTTCTAAAATCCTCTCGACGACTAATTTTTGAGAATATTGTTTTGTTTTTTCATAGTGAGGATGCGGTAATGTAGCTAAATCATTTGCTCTCGCTAAAGCTGTCTCCATTAATTTATCTGCTGGTACTACTTCGTCTAGAAGACCTGCGGTAACTGCTTCAGATGGAGTGTAAGTAGCTGAATGATAAAGTGCTTTGTAGTAATGTTTTTTATCCAATCTATCTTTAACGATTTCTAGAATTTGCACAGGAATATCCATGTTATTTCTAACTTCATTGGCTTGCAGCACAAACTTTCCTTCGATACCAACTCTAATATCAGCGCAACACACAGTGAACAATCCTAAAGCAACAGCATGACCAGATACAGCGGCAACTATTGGGCGAGGAAAAGAATACAAATCAAGTAGTGTCTTGAAACCTAAATTTGTCATTTTCACTGCAGCTTCAGCATCGCCAGATGCAAGAGTTTTAAGATCAAAGCCGCCAGAAAATAAACCTTCTCTGCCGGTGATTACGACGGCACCGGAATCTTTAGGTATTTCGCTTAAAAAACCTTGGACAGTGGTAAGCATGTCGAAAGAAAAGGCGTTGGCCTTTCCATCATTTAATTGAATAATTGAGATGTCCCCTTCCTTAGATAATTTAGCTATATCTGTCATTCATTTCTCCATAAAAGTGTTGAGCAAAAAAAACTTTAACGTAAAATCATTGCCTAAACAATAAGTTACACATAGAATTTTTCCATGGACAGCATCGCTTTTGATTCATCAATAATTATCAACCTTGCAGTACCAACTTTTTTTCTGCTAATTTTCATAGAAATTATTTATGGACACTTTAGTGGAAAAAACAACTATCGGTTCAACGATACTTTCACAAGTATCTCTTTAGGATTAATTAGCAGATTTATTCCCTTACTAGGTATTGGTCTTCAAGGCGCAGCATTTGCTTATGTCGCGACTTATTTTAACTTAGCACTTTTTTCAGCTGCAGATCTTTGGGTGTGGATCTTGGCTTTCTTTTTATATGATTTAAGTTATTACTGGATGCATAGATTGCACCATGAAGTGAAAATTCTATGGGCTACGCATGTAGTACATCATCACGGTGAAGAATTTAATCTATCAACTGCACTGAGACAAACTAGTACCGGTTTTCTTTGGAAGTGGATTTTTTATCTACCAATGCTTCTTATAGGAGTTCCGCCAGAAGTTTTTGTTACGGTTGCAGGTATCAACTTAGTGTATCAATTCTGGGTGCATACAGAACACATTGGTAAATTAGGATGGCTTGAGTATATTTTCATTACTCCTTCTAATCACAGAGTTCATCACGCCCAAAATAAAGACTACATCGATGCTAATTACGGCGGTGTATTTATTATTTGGGATAGGATATTTGGTTCTTATAAACCTGAAAAAGACGAAGTGAAACCAATCTATGGCACAACTAAGCCACTGAGAAGTTGGAACCCTCTCAAAGCAAATTTTGAAGTGTTTGCCGAAATTATTAAAGATTTCAGCCGCACAAAAAAATGGTCTGATAAATTCAAAGTTATTTTCTCCCCGCCGAAATGGCGCCCCAATGATGTAGAGCAAAATTACCCCATCTTCAGAAATGACTTAGCAAATTTTGAAGTCTATGATCCGAAAAACTCAATCTATTTGAAAATTTATGGCTGGGTCCAGCTATCTTTCATTATTTTGACTTCGGCGTTTATCGCCTCATCCATTGGCAGTCTTAGTTTACTAGAAAGTTATGCTTACGCTTTAATTCTGGTTGCTTCAGTAATTGTCACTCTAAAAGGGTTTGAGAGTTATCAATTAAATTATGTTAATGAGACTATCAAAATTTCACTTTTAATTTCTATTTTATTTTTCTCAGGTTTATTCAATTCAAATTTATTGATCTTTCAAGTGTTTGTGCTTCACCAGTCGATCAGTCTTTTAAGTTTGCTGGTTTTGTATACCATGCAAAGTTTTAAACTCCTTTCATACGAAATCGATTTAGATCCAAAAGTCTAGATTTCCATTAAATTTACTTTTTAAGGACCCGTTTCTATTAATAAGTTTGGCTGATCTTTTCGTTTTTTAAGAAGAAATTCATCATACAGCTTTCCCGTTGCAGTATATGCGCGGAACCTAAGACTATCTTTTTTTATATCAACAATTTGGTAGAGTTGAGTATCTTCTGCCATTCGTTTTGCAAAAGCACCCTTTGTGATTTTATACATTTTAGGGCCACTTACTGACACTACATTTACAGTACCAATATTTGGATCGTAAGCTTTCTCGTAACCCTCCGGAATGTTCATAATTTTTTTTGATCCGATCTGACCAGTTCGTGCATATGTGTGGTCATGTCCACTTAGTATCAAATCAACCTTGAATTCATCTAAAATTGGTTTCCAAAGCTTTCTTATTTCAGGATTATCCCTATCCGATCCTGGTGAAAACATTGGATGATGGAACGTAACAATTGTCCAAAAATTCTTATTGCTTTCCAGCACCTTTTTTAACCACTCTACCTGGGACTCCTTTGCATTATTCGAGTCAAGAGATATAAATCTTACACCTTGATAGTCAATATAATAGACAGTTTCAGCAAGTGCAGGGTCAGGTACATTCTGAACGGGAAACTCAAACTGCATCCTCCAGTGATTGCTTAGAGAAGCTTGCTCTGGAATACGTTGTCGATTGTAAAGTGGTGAACCATATAAATTTCGACCTAGTAATTGTTTTTTAGAAAATCCAGTAACAACTTCTATTTGATCGTCTGTTTGAGTTATTACACCAGAATCATTAAATTCTATCGTTATTTTTTCACTATCAGATGCCAATAATGACATTTTATAAACCTTGCCCTGATCATTTTCTTCCTCAACCATAGAAGTCAGCGTAACTTCGACATCGTCTCCTTCCTTGTCAGTCCAATAAAACTCTGTATTGAATCGTTGATCATAATTAAAGTATTCGTGGTTACCTGGTGTCGCAATCACCGGGAGAGTACCATTAACCCAATCTGGACCTTGATGCCATTCTCCCCACTCGGAGTCGCTAAACTTTCGATTCACCATATCACCAGCATATAATGCAAATGCAGCTCTCGGCGCATCACGAAAAGCCTCTCTAAAAACTCTTGACCAATGAGTTCTCACTTCGTTTTGTGCATCACCAAAATAAATGAAACTGAAGGGCTCTTCTTCAGAACTTGCAGTTTTGAAATGATAGTACTCCGTCCAATTTACTCCATCTCCAACTCTGTAAGCATATAGAGTATCTGGCTGAAGATTCTTAAAAGTTAGACTATGGTAATGAGCCTCATTGATATCACTTTTAAAATAACTTGTTTCTGCTTTGAATTCATCTGGCTTAAGAGCTCTTCCATTTGCATTTGCTATAGCAAGCTGAGCGAGCCCGGCTTTAACCGATACATCTGTTCGCCAACTAACAGCTTGCGTAGTTGCAGGATCATCGTTCCAGGTTAAAACAACTCTATCAGGCAAAGGTGATGGAGAGTGCGCTATTTCAGCAGGATATTTCTCAATAGATGATTCTGGATGAGATAGTAAGGTCAACGAAAAAAAGAAAGCTAATGAACAAAGAAATTTACACAAAACATAACAATCTTATTCGAAAAAAATATTTTTGGTGTGACTAAAAAAAAACTTTTTGTATCAGATTTGAAAACAGTTGGTGGGTCTGGCAGAACTCGAATCTGCGACCTCACCCTTATCAGGGGTGCGCTCTAACCAGCTGAGCTACAGACCCAATTGAATGGGATGATCATACTACAAGAAATAATTTAATTTGGTAAGAAATTAATTAGAAATATTTCTTATTTTTTCTGTCATCGGCTTGATGAAGTCTGGACCAATACCACAGCAGCCGCCAAAAATTGAGGCCCCAATTTTCTTCCACTCCATGCAGTATTCAACGAAAGCATCTTTACTCAAATCTCTTACTTGATTTTTAATTTCATTATCTAGAGTCCATCCTAAAGGCACAGAAAAAACATTTGGATAAGCTCCTATCTTTTTGTCTGTAAGTTTTTGAAGTTCATTCAATCCTTTTGAAATTGAATCCGGATCGGTGCAATTAAATAAATATGCATCAGGATTGTATTGCTCCGCTTCTAAAAAGGCAGCTTCTATTCCCTCGCCGCTTCTGAGCTTATTAGAGTTAAAATCTTCTAATGACCACGACAGCCAAACTGGTTTACCAGAGTTAAATCGCTTTAAGGACTCCAGAACATTTTTCGTTTCTTGAATTGAGGAAATTGTTTCGCACAAATAAAAATCCACATAAGGATCTAATTCTTTAATTAAAACTTCATACACCTCAAGTGATTGCTCAAGATCATGAACTAAATCGGGTCGATAACTTTCATCTAATGGAGGAATAGAACCGGCTACTTTAATTTTTCCTTCATATTTTAGTGCAGTATTTTTTGCAATTTCTCCAGCTTTCCTAATGAGATTGACCATTTCATCTTCGAGTCCATCTTTGGAAAGATAGCTTGGAATAGTTGAATAAGTATTAGTTGTGATAACTTCAGAACCAGCATCAATGTACTCATCATAAACTTCAGAAATTAAATGACTTTCTTTTAAAAGAAATTGCGCTGACCAAGTGCCTTTAAATTTCTTTTTGGATCGTTCTAAAAGCTCATGACCAAGACTGCCGTCAAGAAAAATCATAAAAAAAAATTAGTTTTTAGATTTATCTACCAATTTATTCTCTGAAATCCATGGCATCATCCCGCGCAACTGCTCTCCGACTTCTTCAATTGGATGTTCTTGAGACTCCTTTCGATACTTTTCCATTAATGGTCCGCCAGCTTGGCTGTTACTCTGTCTAGCATCTGATACAAATTCATCAGCAAAATCACCAGATTGAACTCTTTCTAGAATTTTTTTCATAGCTTCTTTAGCAGTATCGGTAATGACTTTAGGACCGGAGGTATAATCTCCATATTCTGCAGTGTTGGAAATGCTATAACGCATATTTGCTAGTCCACCCTCATAAATTAGATCTACGATAAGTTTTACCTCGTGCACACACTCAAAATAAGCTAACTCTGGAGGATACCCAGCTTCAGTTAACGTTTCATATCCCGCTTTAATTAAAGAAGTTAAGCCGCCGCACAACACAGCTTGTTCACCAAATAAATCGGTTTCAGTTTCGTCTTTAAACGTGGTTTTGATGATCCCCGCTCTACCGCCGCCAATTGCACTTGCGTATGCAATTGAGTTTTCCAAGGCGGTACCCGAAGCATCTTGTTGGATGGCAATTAAACATGGCACGCCCGCGCCACTTTTGTACTGACCTCTTACGGTATGCCCAGGACCTTTGGGAGCGATCATAACTACATCTAGATCTGATCTAGGAGTGATTTGTTTGTAATGTATATTGAATCCATGCGCAAAAGCTATAGTCGCGCCTTGCTTCAAATTGGGCTCTATTTCTTCTATATAAGTTTTACCTTGAAATTCATCAGGAATTAAAAACATTACTAAGTCAGCTTTTTGAGCAGCATCCGCATTGCTTAAAACTTCAAACCCCGCTTCTTCTGCTTTGAGAGCCGAAGACGAGCCTTCTCGCAATCCGATGATGACTTCAAAGCCCGAGTCTTTCAAATTGTTAGCATGAGCATGACCTTGTGAGCCATAGCCAATGACTGCGATTACTTTTTTTTGTAAAACTTCAAGATTTGCATCTTTATCGTAATAAACTTCCATTGTTACTCCTATTTCAATATATAACTTTCGTTTCTTCTTCAGTTTCCAAAGAAACATTTCCCAACGTCATTCCAAGAGCTCCTGTTCTAGTTACCTCTATTAAGTCGTCTTCTAATTCAACTAATAAGCTTTCTAGATTGTCAGTGTCTCCTATCAATCTCAAGATTGTTTTCTCATCTTTATTATCAAGTTCATTAAATTCTAAACTTGAATAATTCTTTTCTATTTTACTGATCACTTCAGATTTATTTAAAACTTTTATTAAAGCCATTTCTAAAGATATGGATTCACTTGCTTTTAAATCTTGAACCATGACAACATCGATTAGCTTATAAAGCTGTTTAAGTATTTGTTGAATCACTTCAGTAGATTCTGAGGTAGTCATTGTAAGTCTTGATAGAGTTGGATCCTGAGTTGGCGCTACAGACAAAGAGTCGATGTTATAGCCTCTTTGAGAGAATAGACCTATCACTCTAGACAAAGCTCCTGGCTGGTTTTCCATCAATAAAGAAATTTGACTAGCCATCTTAAAAAGTTTTTTTATTTTTACTTAAACGCATTTCAGACATTGACCCTCCGGCCTCAAGCATAGGATATACATGCTCATCAGGATCTACCAAAACATCTAAAAATACTAATTTATCTTTCATCGCAAAACTTTCTTTCATAGCATCATTAAGTTCTGACAACTTGTCTACTTTGATTCCAACATGTCCAAAGGATTCTGCAAGCTTCACAAAATCTGGAAGAGAATCTTCGTATGAGATACTTGAATATCTTCCACCATATTGCATATCCTGCCATTGCTTTACCATTCCTAAAGCTCTGTTATTCAAATTAATGATCTTGATCGGAAGACCATATTGTCCACAAGTTGATAATTCTTGGATACACATTTGAATGCTTCCTTCCCCTGTCACGCAAGCAACGTCAGCTTCAGGAAATGCAAATTTAACTCCCATAGCTGATGGAAGCCCAAAGCCCATAGTTCCCAGACCGCCTGAGTTGATCCATTTTCTTGGGTCTTTAAATTTATAATATTGGGCTGCAAACATCTGATGTTGACCAACGTCAGAGGTTACATAAGCATCACCTTTGGTAGTTTGGTATAAAGACTGGATAACTTGCTGCGGCAGAATTATATCCTGTTGATTTTTGAGATTAAGCATGTTGTGATTTAAACCATGCGCCTTTCTCCAAGCTTCAACTTTACTCCACCAATCTTTGTAAATGGCTTGATCGAAGCCACTAGCTTTAACTTGCTCTATTAATTGTTGCATCACCAACTTAGCATCACCTTCTATTGCTAGATCAACTCCAATAATTTTATCGATTGAAGACGGATCTGAATCGATATGGATTTTCTTTGCTGCCAAGCCAAATTTACTTGGATTGTTTGTTATACGATCGTCGAATCTTGCGCCAACGTTAAAAATTAAGTCAGCTTCAGACATCACCATGTTTGCCTCATAAGTACCATGCATGCCTAACATACCGATAAATTGATCATCATTGCCTGGAAATGCTCCAAGCCCCATCAGCGTATTGGTAACAGGACAGCCAATTAATTTTGAAAATTCAGTCAGTTCTTTTGAGGCATCTGCTTGAATAGTCCCGCCGCCGGAGTAAATAACTGGTTTTTTTGAAGATCTAAATAATTCTATCGCAGCAGCAATTTTTTCATCATCTCCCTTTCCTAAAATTGGAAACGATCTCATGACTAAATCTTTAGGATACTTATAATCAAACTTGTAATTTGGATCCGTCATGTTTTTAGGTACATCAATTACTACTGGCCCAGGTCTACCTGAAGTAGCAATATGAAATGCTTTTTTTATAACAACTGGTATTTCTTCAGCTGATTGCACTAGAAAGCTATGTTTAACAATAGGTCTCGAAATTCCCATCATGTCGGTTTCTTGAAATGCATCGGAGCCAATCAAGTGACTGGCAACTTGCCCAGATATAACTACAACTGGAATTGAATCCATATAAGCGGTTGCTATTCCAGTAATTGCATTTGTTGCCCCTGGACCTGAAGTAACCAAAGCAACTCCTGGTTTTCCTGTTGCCCTGGCATAACCATCTGCAGCATGAACTGCGGCTTGTTCATGTCTTACCAGAATATGTTGAACTTCATTTTGTTGATAAATTGCGTCGTAAATGTGTAAAGCGGCACCGCCTGGATAACCAAAAATTAGATCAATATTTTCATCAGCAAGAGCTCTTATCAGGGCTCCTCCTCCGTTAATTAAGTTTTTACTCATTGCAATTGTTAGATTTTATTCCTGAGGGAGCGAATTTTGACACCCCTAAAAAACAAGTCAAGTTTTAGGCAAGCTGCGCAAGCTTATCTTTCAGACTTCTCATGTCTTCTGGAAGTTCACTTACAAAATTTACAGGTTTTTTAGTACTAGGATGTTTAAAAGATAACTTTGAAGCATGCAAAGCCTGCCTCGGGAAAAGCTCTATTATTTCTCTCAATTCACTATTAGTTGACTTAGCAAACCTTCTTTTTCTTCCATACAGAGGGTCACCTATAATTGGAAATCCGGTATGACTTAAATGAACTCTTATCTGATGGGTCCTTCCAGTTTCTAGTTTTAACTCTAGATGTGAGTAATTTCCAAAGTTTTCCTTCAATGAATAATGTGTGATTGCCTCTCGGCCATTTGACTGAACGGCCTGTTTTTGCCTATTGTTAGGATGTCTACCAATCGCAAGATCTATTTTTCCTGACTTTTTTAGATTTCCTACAACGAATGCATCATAAATCCTTGAAACAGTTCTATTCGAAATTTGATTGGAAAGATCTAATAAAGCCCTTTCATTTTTTGCCACTACCATCAAACCAGAAGTGTCTTTATCTAACCTATGAACGATTCCACCTCGAGGCAATTTTTTTAAATCTGGGTATTTATAAAGCAATCCATTTAGTAAAGTTTTAGATTTATTTCCTGCTCCAGGGTGGACTACTAATCCAGGGCTTTTATTCAGCACTATGAAATCGTCTTGCTCATCAAGTACAGAAATTTTTATATTTTGAGGTATGTAGTCAACTGATTCCTCGGCTTTAAAAATTATCTCAACCCTCTCACCACCTAAAACTTTAGTACTTATTTTTTTTATGATTTCTTCATTAACAGTTACTCTTCCATCTTGAAGGCAAGTTTTAATCTTTGATCTTGATATTTCATCAAGTATTTCTGATAAGGCAGAATCAATTCTCTGACCAGACAGATGTTCTGGAATTTCAAAAATTTTATTAGTTTTAGTCATATTTTCTAATGATAGAATAGTCCAAATTATGAATCTTCTTAAGAAAAAAATTTTTAACGTTTTAATTCTATTATTTTTCGTAATCTCTTGTGCATCTGATGACGGCGAAAAAGTAACGATAGAAATGATAGAAAAGGATTTATACGATCAAGCACAAAGCAGGCTTAAAACAGGAAATTATGCTGCGGCAATTTTGAGTCTCGAAGCGCTTGAAAAACAATTTCCATTTGGTAAGTATGCAGAACAAGCTCAATCCGAACTAATTTTCGCCTACTATAAAAGTTCTTCATTTGAAGCAGCTATTTCTGCCGCTGATAGATTTATAAGTCTGCATCCTCGACATCCTAATACTCCATATGCTTTTTATTTAAAGGGCTTAGCAAAATTTACTGATGATCAAACTTTTTTTGGAGATCTTCCTTTTTTAGGAGATATGACTTACAAAAGAGATTTAAGTAAAGCAAAAGAATCTTTTGATGATCTAAGTGAATTTCTTACTAGATACCCCGAAAGTGAGTATGCCGGAAATGCAAGGCAAAGAATGATTTTCCTAAGAAATTTAATTGCTAAACAAGAAATTTATATCGCAGAATATTATATTGAAAGAAAAGCTTATGTAGCAGCAATCAATAGAGCTAACTATATCATCCAACACATGTCCAAAACTCCAGAGGTACTCAAAGCCTTGGAAATTTCAATAATTGCTTACAATGAACTTGGAAAAGAAGACCTTGCGCAAGAAGCAGAAGAAGTATTGAAAGCATACAAAGAAAAAATTTAACTAAAATGTTAAACCTATTCTTTCTTTTACTCTTCGTAACTTTTCTTTATGGGCTAGCAGAATTTCTTAAGACTACACAAAATACATCCGAAGTTACTAAGGTAGTTAAGTGTTCGAAGTGTTCAAGATATATTCCTGAAGAAAATTCTTTTCAAGACGGTGAAAGTATTTTTTGTAAAAACAAAAATTGCTATTGATTTTAATCTTTGACAATAATTTTAATTTTTTCAGATAAGATCGGCGGATTATGCGGGACATGCATCCAGTCACCTAACAGTAACTGAAGACTATATTCACCAGGTTTTAATTCCAAAAGTGTTTCTGTTTGTCCTTTCCCAAAATGAATGTGATTTTCGTCTGCAGGTATGCTTGATTTTAAATCGGGGAGTTCAGTTAAGTTGAGTAATAAATGATGGTGACCAGTTTCTGGAAAATTTATTCCTGCGGGAGCAATGCCGTAACCTTTTAAACCAAATTTAACTGTCACAGGACTGTTAACCACCTCTCCATTTTTGGGACTTATAAAGTAAACCTCAGGGCTAGAAAAAGCTAAAGCTGAATACATCAATAAAAATAAAAATAGATTTAATTTATTCATAATCTCCGTCTTGATATATAAGAGGATCTTTATCTCCTGAATGATTAAGCTCATACACTTTCCCAATTACTAAGGAGTGACTAGAAAAAGGGATTAGCTCCTCTATTGAACAAAAAATATTTGATTGAGCGCTCTCCAAATAAACTGGATCATGGGAGTGCCATTCTCCCAAAGAAAATCTTTTTTCTCCATCATCTTGACCGCTACATAAATTTGCTAAGTTTTTTTGATCGCGTCTGAGTAAGTTCAAACAAAACTTTCTTCCTTCCTCTAGAATTTGATGAATTGAAGCATTCTTATTTATACAAACAATTATCATTGGCGGATCTAGCGAAAGCGAGGTAACTGAAGAAACTGTAACTGCCCTTCTAATATCATTCTTCTCAGCGGACATAATAAACACTGTCTGTTTCGTAGTTCTTAAAATTGATAAAAATTCTTCTTGCATAAGATATTGGGTAAAAAGTGTCTACAGTTAATATAATAATTCATTTATGGCTGAGATGGAAAAAGGAAAGATTAGGATCATTGGAGGAAAATGGAAAGGAAAAAAAATTTCTTTTGAGATTAATTCAAAATTAAGACCAACACCTGATAGAGCAAAAGAAATGGTTTTCAATTGGTTGGGAAACGATTTAAGAAACTATAACTGCCTAGACATTTTTGCAGGAACGGGCGCAATGGGTCTTGAATCTTTATCGAGAGGAGCAAAGAAAGTAGATTTTATAGAAAAGGATGTTCGTGCCTCTCAAAGACTTAAAAAAAATTTAATCGATATGACAGATCGCATTGCTTTTAATGTATTTAATGAAGGTTATGAAGGTTGGTTTAAAAAAAATGATTCTAAATTTTCATATGATTTAATTTTCATAGACCCCCCTTTTGAAAAGAATTTTGTTGAAAAGGTATTTAATTTAATTGAAGAAAAAAAAATTTATAAATTAAATACAGTTTTTTATCTAGAAACTGAAAAGAAAATAAATTTGGATTTTCTTATCGCAGATTACGAAATATTTAAAGAAAAAACTATGGGTAGAAAATCTTATAGATTACTAAGAAAAAAAATTACTTAGATTTTTTCATCGAATCGAAAAATTCGTTGTTTGTTTTATGCTTTCTTAATTTATCAATTAGCCATTCTGTAGCTGTAGTGTCTTCCATCTCATGAAGAAGTTTTCTTAAAATATTTGTCCTTGCTAAATCCATTTCGTCTGTGATTAGTTCTTCTCTTCTAGTGCCAGACCTTCTTATATTTATTGCTGGAAAAATTCTTTTTTCAGCAATTGCCCTGTCTAAGTGAATTTCTTGATTACCTGTGCCTTTAAACTCTTCGTAAATAACTTCATCCATTCTTGATCCTGTATCAACTAAAGCAGTAGCAATGATTGTCAAGCTTCCGCCGTTTTCAATATTTCTTGCAGCTCCAAAAAATCTTTTTGGTTTTTCTAGCGCATTGGCGTCTACTCCACCTGTAAGTATCTTCCCTGAAGATGCTTGAGTAGAGTTATATGCCCTTCCAAGTCTAGTAATAGAGTCTAGTAAAATTATTACGTCATTTCCTGATTCAACTAGTCGTTTAGCTTTAGCTATCGCCATTTCTGCTACCTGAACATGACGCGAGGGTGGTTCATCAAAAGTACTCGCGATCACTTCACCCTTAACTGATCGAGTCATGTCAGTAACTTCTTCAGGTCTTTCATCAATAAGTAAAACCATAAGAATACTATCTGGGCTATTTTTCTCTATTGAATGGGCAATACTTTGAAGGAGAAGAGTTTTTCCAGCTTTTGGCGGCGAAACTATTAATCCTCTTTGTCCTTTTCCAGTGGGAGAAATTAAATCAATTATACGAGCCGAAAGGTCTTCGGTAGTTCCATTTCCCGATTCCATTACTAAACGATCTTCTGGAAAAAGTGGAGTAAGGTTCTCAAAAGCTAACTTGGTTTTTGTCTTGTCAGAATTCTCAAAATTTATTTGGTCGATTTTTAATAGAGCAAAGTATCGTTCTCCATCTTTTGGTGGACGAATTTTTCCTGAAATAGAATCTCCAGTTTTTAACCCAAATCTCCTAATTTGACTTGGCGAAACATAGATGTCATCTGGACCAGCTAAGTATGAAGAAGTTGGTGAACGAAGAAAACCAAAACCATCATTTAGAATTTCTAAAACGCCTTCTCCTTCAATATCTTCGCCCCCTTTTGAATGAGATTTAAGAATATTAAAAATTACGTCTTGTTTTTTTGATCTGGCTATATTTTCAATACCCATTCCCTCGGCTATACCGATCAATTCTTCGACAGGTTTGGCTTTAAGTTCGCCTAAATGCATATGTTTTTAAAAATAAATTGAAAAAAATTGCTGGAATTACTCTTGCAACTGAAAGTTACAGATAAAATCTATCACTTATAATTATAAAGGTCTAGTAAATATTTAAATATGTTGCTCTAAAAATTCTTTCAATTGACTTTTAGTCAAAGCACCAATTCTTTGATCTATCGGATCTCCATTTTTAAACAAGATCAAAGTTGGAATGCTCATAACTTTCTGCTTTATTGCAGAATCTTTATTATTATCGACATCTAATTTTGCAATTGTCAGTTTATCCTTCAATTCTTCTGATAGTTCTTCTAAAACAGGTGCAACCATTTTGCATGGCCCACACCATTCCGCCCAATAATCTACTAAAACTGGCTTATCAGCTGATTTTAATTGAGTCTCAAAATTCTCATCAGTTAATTCAATAATTTCACTCATTTAATTATTATGGGCTAAATTTAAATTATTTAAAGCACTTAATCGGTAATTGCTCCTAAAGATGCTGAACTTACAACTCTTGCGTATTTAGACAAAACCCCTTTCTTATTGTAGGGCTTGGGATTACACCAAGATTTTCTTCTTTTTAGAATTTCTTCTTGAGAAAGATTGGCGTCGATTTTTCCTTCAATTGCGTCTATGGTAATCTGATCTCCATCTTCTAGAAGTCCAATTAGACCTCCTTCAGCTGCTTCAGGTGTTATATGCCCCACAACAAAGCCGTGAGATCCACCAGAAAATCTTCCATCTGTTATGAAAGCGACTTTATCACCCATTCCTTTGCCCATAATTGCAGATGTTGGCTTAAGCATCTCCCGCATACCCGGACCCCCAACAGGACCTTCGTATCTAACAACTATTACGTCACCGGGATTTATTTTTGAATTATAAATTGCTTCTAAGGTTTCTTCTTCTGAATTAAACACCCTCGCAGTTCCAGTAAAGCTTGTTCCTTCTTTGCCAGTAATTTTTGCTACTGCGCCATCTTCGGCTAAGTTACCTTTTAAAATTCTTAAATGACTATCTTTTTTGATTGGCGACGAAATAGGCGAAATAATTTTTTGGGATTTTGGATAAGGTTTTACTTTATCCAAATTTTCTTCTAAAGTTTTACCTGTAACAGTCATACATTCTCCATTGAGAAGTCCTTCTTCTAAAAGCATTTTCATCAAAGGTTGAACTCCGCCGATTTCGTTTAATTCAGACATTAAATAATGTCCCGAGGGCCTTAAATCAGCTAAAACAGGACTATCTTTTCCAAGTTTTTCAAAGTCATCTATAGCAAGGGGAACATTAACAGTATGTGCCATTGCTAATAAGTGCAGCACTGCATTAGTCGAACCGCCCAATGCGATTATGACTCTTATTGAATTTTCAAAAGCAGCTTTTGTCATTATGTCTGAAGGTTTAATATCCTTCTCTAATAAATAATTCATTGCAGTTCCAATTTTTTTACAATCAATTTTTTTAGCTTCGGAAACTGCGTCTTGTGAACTACTTCCAGGCAAGCTCATGCCTAACGCCTCAATAGCTGACGCCATAGTATTAGCTGTGTACATTCCGCCGCAAGATCCAGGGCCAGGAAGAGCTGTTTTCTCAATGGCGATTAACTCATCCTCTGAAATCTTATTACTAGTATAGCTTCCAACTCCTTCCATAACAGTTACCAAATCTGTGTGATTAGCACCTGGTCTAATGGAGCCACCGTAGACAAAAATTGAGGGTCTGTTTAGTCTCCCAAGGCCCATCAAACAACCTGGCATATTTTTATCACAACCACCAATTGCAACAACTCCATCAAAAGATTGACAGCCGACGACAGTTTCAATCGAATCAGCAATGACTTCTCTTGAAACTAAAGAGTATCTCATTCCGAGAGTCCCCATGGAAATTCCGTCAGAAATAGTTATAGTATTGAAAAGAACTGATTTGAGATCCTCTTTATCAATTGAGTTGCAAACCAAAGTCGCTAGATCGTTAATGTGCATATTGCAAGGAGTTACCATAGACCAAGTAGAAGCCACTCCTACTTGAGGACGATTAAAATCCTCATCTGAAAATCCTGCAGCTCTCAACATTGATCTTGATGGAGCTTGTTCAGGCCCATCTACAAGCGGAGAAGAAAATTTTCTTTTTTTGCTCATCTTTATTTTTTTAGTTTTATAATTTTTATTTTATCTTCTAAATGAAGTTTGTTTAATTAAAATTTAAATTCATGAATTTATTAAAACACTTATTAATTTTTACTGTGACTTTTTCTTTAGCATTAAGTTCAGATGACTTTTTTGGCAACAGCTATCCTTCTTCAAAACAGGCGATAGATTTTAATATTTCAAAAAAAGGGAATAATTATTATATAAACTTTATTCTACTTGAAGACGTCTATGTCTATAAGAACAAACTAAAAATTTTAAAAGACAGTAAAGAGATCAAGTTTAAAATTATTGGCAAAACAATAATTCAAAAAGACAAATTTTTTGGAGAACAAGAAATATTGGACGAAAATTTTGTTATTAGCTTTAAATCTTTTGACTATGTTTCGAATGAACAAATTCAATTAGAATATCAGGGATGTTTCGATAATAAGATTTGTTTTAATAAAGAAACAAAACGAATCTCCATCTAATTTCTTCGAATTCCTTTGAATTTAATATTAAAATCTCATAAAATCACTAAAAATGTCAAAAATACTCCTGTTGAATGGTCCAAATCTTAATCTCTTAGGCTCAAGAGAAGAGGACATTTATGGAAAGAAATCATTAAAAGAAATTGAAGAAAGCCTTGCTCAGCATGCGCAAAACTTTAATGAAGAGCTTATCTGCTTTCAGAGTAATGCTGAGCACGAGCTTGTAGATAGAATTCAGGCTGCTAAAAATGAAAAAGTTAAAATTATTCTCTTCAACCCTGGCGCTTTTACTCACACAAGTGTGGCTTTGAGGGACGCCATTTTAGGAGTCGACATACCAATGATAGAAATTCACATAAGCAATATATTTGGAAGAGAAAAATTTAGAGAAAAGTCATTCTTTTCCGATATAGCTCTAGGAGTAATTTCTGGATTAGGTGAAGAAAGCTATATAAGCGCATTAAATTTTGCAATTAAAAAAATAGGAGACTTGTAGATGGACATAAGAAAAGTTAAAAAATTAATTGAGATGTTAGAAAGCTCAAATTTAAACGAAATTGAAATTAAAGAAGGTGAAGAATCAGTAAAATTAGTTAAATCTGGTTCTGTTGCCACTCAGACTATGGTTCCACAAATTCCTGTTGAAAAATCTATAGAAACTAGTTCAGAAAACCAACAGGAAGATAAAGTTAAAAATGATCTTCCAGCTGATATTCCTAAAGTAGCTGCTGGAAAAGAAATTAAATCTCCTATGGTGGGTACTTTTTATGGAGCGCCTAATCCTGGAGCAGATACCTTTGTTAAAGTTGGTGATAAGGTAAATGAAGGGGATGTTCTTTGTATCATTGAAGCAATGAAAATGATGAACGAAGTTAAGGCAGACTTTAGTGGAACTATACTAGAAATAGTTCCTGAAGATGCAGAGCCTGTTGAATTCGGTCAAACCCTTTTCATCATAGATTAAAAATGTTTAAAAAAATATTAATTGCCAATAGAGGTGAGATAGCTCTTCGTGTTCTAAAGGCATGCAAAGAAATGGGAATCGAATCGGTAGCAGTTTACTCTGAACCTGATAAAGAGCTAAAGCATGTAAAAATGGCTGATGAAGCAATTTGTATAGGTCCAGCACAATCAAATAAAAGCTATTTAAACATCCCAACATTGATAAGTGCATGTGAAGTATCCGGAGTTGATGCAATTCATCCAGGAGTTGGGTTTCTGGCTGAAAACGATCATTTTGCTGATCAAGTAGTGGCCAGTGGATACACTTTTATAGGCCCAGATCCTGAATCAATAAGGATAATGGGAAACAAAATTTCTGCCAAAGAAATGGCTACATCAGCTGGATTACAATGTGTTCCAGGAAGCGGGAGAGTTTCTGCAACAAATAGAGAAACAATTGAAATTGCAAATGAAATTGGCTACCCACTTCTCATAAAAGCTGCTGCGGGTGGCGGTGGAAAAGGCATAAAGATTGTAAGAGAAGAAGAAGAACTTTTATCAAGTATGAGAATTACCCAACAAGAGGCTTTAAATAGTTTCGGAAGTGATGAGATTTATTTAGAGAAATTTATTGAAAATCCTCGTCACATAGAGGTTCAAGTTATCGCAGATAATTTTGGAAATGCACTTCACTTTTTTGAAAGAGATTGTTCAATTCAACGAAAAAACCAAAAAATTGTCGAAGAAGCTCCGGCATGGGATTTAGATGAGAACAAAAAAAATGAATTATTTGATCTTTGCATAAATTGTTTAAAAAAAATGAAATATAAGGGTGTTGGGACATTTGAATTTTTGTATAAAGATTCAGAATTCTACTTTATTGAGATGAATACAAGACTTCAGGTAGAGCATACAGTGACTGAAATGGTTACAAACGTTGATTTAGTAAAACTGCAGATCGAGACAGCGGCAGGTAATGAATTGAAAATTAAACAAAAAGACATTAAAAAGAATGGACATGCGATTGAGTGTCGAATAAATGCAGAAGATCCAGAAACTTTTATACCCTCTCCAGGTAAGGTTACAGAATATGATCCACCCGGCGGAATTGGAGTTAGGGTAGATTCACATCTTTATGCTGGGTATACGGTCTCTCCTTACTATGACGCTTTAATCGCAAAAATTTGTACTCACTCATATGATAGAAAGTCAGCAATAAAAAGAATGTCTTTTGCATTAGAAGAATTTTTCATAGATGGAATTAAGACCAATAAAGATTTACAAGAAATAATCATGCAAGAGCCAAATTTTTTTGAAGGAAAAATTTCTATTAATTACTTGAAGGATATTCTCAGCATCGACTAATGAGTAAAACTCAAATTTATAAACCAAATGAAATTGAAGAAAAAGTTCAAAACTATTGGGAAAAAAATCGTTGTTTTGAAGTAGCTCCTGATCCAAAAAAAGAAAAATTTTATTGCTTAAGTATGTTCCCTTATCCATCAGGGGAATTGCATATGGGGCATGTAAGGAATTATACAATTGGCGACGTGATCTCTAGATTCCAAAGAATGAAAGGGAAAAATGTTCTACAGCCAATGGGCTGGGATGCGTTTGGTCTCCCAGCTGAAAATGCAGCAATTGAGAACAATGTGTCTCCGAAAGATTGGACTGAAAAAAATATTAAAAGGATGAAAACTCAACTCAAGTCCTTAGGATTCAGCTATGACTGGAGAAGAGAGTTCAAAACTTGTGATGAAGATTATTATAAATGGGAGCAATGGTTATTTTGCGAACTGTTTAAAAAAGGTCTTGTGGTAAGAGAAGAAGCAGAGGTTAACTGGGATCCAGTGGATCAAACTGTGTTGGCAAACGAACAAGTTATAGACGGTAAAGGATGGAGATCTGGAGCGGATGTGGAAAGAAAAGTAATTAGTCAATGGTCTTTCAAAATAGAAGATTACGCCAGTGAACTTCTTTCCGATCTTGACTTGCTTGATGGTTGGCCGGAACAAGTGAAAACAATGCAGAAAAATTGGATTGGTAAGTCTGAAGGAATGGAATTTACTTTTGGTTTAGGCGAATCAGGTTTTATAGAGGTTTTTACAACGAGGCCTGACACTATTATGGGAGTGACATTTATAGCTCTTTCCTTTAATCACCCCATTACTAGAGAATATGCTAGAAATGACAATGCTCTTCAAACTTGGCTTAAAAATAATTCAAAAGGGTCGACATCTGAGATTAGTTCTAACTTGACTGAAAAAAATGGTTACAAACTAAAATTAAAAGCGATTCACCCAATTTCAAAAGAACAAATAGAAGTTTGGGTTAGCAATTATGTTCTTAGTTATGGTTTCGGAGCGTTGATGGGAGTGCCAGCTCATGATCAAAGAGACTATGATTTTGCAAAAAAATACAAAATAAAAATTAAACAAGTTATAGAAAATAAAAACAGCACAGTAGACATCACTAAAGAAGCTGAGGTTAGTAAGGGAACAATAATAAATTCTGAATTTTTAAATGGACTCAAATCGGAAGAAGCTACAGAGCAACTTTCTAAATTTGGGAAAAAGAAAATTAATTACAGATTAAGAAATTGGGGAGTGTCAAGGCAAAGAAGTTGGGGGGCTCCAATACCAATGATGATCTCAAAAAATGATCCGCAAAAAGTTATTCCATTTTCTGAATTAAATGAATCTCTTATAGGAGAAGAAGAGCCGGAAATTGATGGTGAAATTTTTATAAAAGACAAAGATACCTTTGATACCTTTGTCGAATCTTCTTGGTATTTTGCAAGGTTTGCATCTTACAAATCTAAAGACAAAATATTCGATGACGAAGTGAATTATTGGCTTCCTGTTGATCAATATGTAGGTGGAATTGAACACGCAATACTACACCTTCTTTATTCAAGATTTTTTTGTAAAGCAATGAGCGATCTTGATCTTCTTAAAATTAGAGAGCCATTTAAAAAACTTCTTTGTCAAGGAATGGTGCTTAAAGATGGGTCGAAAATGTCTAAATCAAAAGGAAATGTAATAAATCCAAAAGAGTTGATTGAAGAATTTGGCTCAGATTCTGTTCGAATGTTTTCTATGTTTGCTGCCCCTCCAAACCAATCATTAGAATGGTCCAACGAGGGTTTAAAAGGTTCTTATAAATTTCTTAACAAGATTTGGAGTTTAGTCCAATTATTCAAACAGCAAGAAATTGTAGAAGGTGATTCAAAAGAAAGTCATGAGGATTTAGTCGTCAAACTAAATCAAACAATAAAAAAAGTATCAAACGATTTTGAAACTAGAGAATCTTTTAATACTGCTATTTCGTCGATTATGGAATTAATAAATTTTGTACCCGAAGATTTTTTAAAGAATAAAATAAATAATGAGAAATATTGCTTATTGAAACAAGTAATCAATAGTTGTTTGCTCATGCTTAATCCAATAACTCCTCATATTTGTCATGAATTATGGGATCAAATAAATGAAACTAAAATTGAAGATAATTTATGGCCTTCATTTGATAAAAGTTTTTTAGAAACGTCAGAGATAGAGTTTGTGATCCAAGTAAATGGAAAGCTAAGAGGTTCTATATTAGTAGATGTTAAAAAAGAGAAAGATGAAATCATAAGTGCAGCTAAAAACAATGAGAATGTGAAAAAATTTCTGTCGAATAAAAAACTTATTAAGGTAATATTTGTCGAGAAAAAACTAATAAATTTTGTTGTGAAATGAGATTAAAAATATTCCTTTTATTACTTCTGCTTGCGAGCTGCGGTTACTCGCCTGTATCAGAAAACAATGAAGAAAGAATGATGGTTTTTTTTTCTTTTAAAAATAATCCTTTAAATCAAGCTCTTATGTCAGAGATCAAGAGGAGCAGCTCCTTGATGAACATAGAAATTTCTAATTCTTCTGAAGCTGATCTTGAGTTAGAGATCGTTAACCATAGAATCGGAAAATTTTTGAGCGCTACGGATGAAAATTTTTTTCCTGCAGTTGGATCATTAGATTACCAATTAGACTTTGTTTTAAAGAATGGATCCAAGGAAGAATTTATAGAATTTTTTGCAAGTGAAAATTTTGCTTATGATACAGATAGTATTTTATCTAATGAGCAAAAAATAGAAGAAATTAAAAAGAATTTTTTCTATCAAGCTCTAAATGAGTTTTCGTTCAGACTAAACAATTTCTCGCAAAATTTTTAATGTCTGAATCAAATATATTTACTATTTACGGTACTGATCCTTTTTTAATCGAACTGAAAAGAGATGAAGTTTTTTCAGAATTAAAGAAAAATAATTTCTTTATAAGAGAAATTTTTTTTAATAACGACAAAACTTTTAAATTTGAATCTTTGTACCAAGAAAATGAAGCCTCATTATTTAGCGAGAAAAAAATTCTTGACCTGAGAATTTATTCTCCCATTACTAAGGAAAATACGGAACAATTTATAGATTTTTGTTTGAAATTAGATCAAGAAAATTCTTTAGTTTTATCAATCTATAACATAGACAGATTAACTACAAAAAAGTGGTTCAAAGAAATATCAAAAATTTCTAAAGTCCAAGAAGTAAAAAAAGTCTATCCAAATCAATTTAGAAATTGGGTAATAGAACAGTATAAAAAAAATTCACTAGACATTAATGAGGAAAATATCAACTTATTGATAGAAAAAACTCAAGGCAACTTACTTGCGGCAATGCAAGAAATTAAGTTTTTAAAACTTTTGAACGCTTCAACCAATTTTCTGATGGAAGACAGTTCAGACTTTGAAATATTCAATTTATCGGACTCCATATTTTCAAGCGATTTAGAAAATAGTTTAAAGATTTTGCAAAACTTAAAGAACAAAAAAACTCCTGAACCCATAATAATTTGGTTTCTTTATAGAGAACTAGAGAGATTAATTTTGATAAAAGAAGATAAAAATACTTTTTTTCCAGGGCCCAAGTCTTATCAAAGCAACCTTAAGAAAAAATCAGACAGTTTAAAATTAGATTTCATAGTTGAATTGAAAATGGAATTGGCAAAGTTGGATAGAGATTTTAAATTAGGAAGGTCAGACTTTTGGAAAACAAGCGAGCAAGTCTTGATTAAACTTTGCAATCCTCAATTTTTTTCAAAAACTCCTGCTTAACCTGTTGATATACTTTTCCAATATTTCCATCACCTAAGACTTTTCCATCTACTTTTAAAATTGGTACAACTCCTTTTGTAGTATTTGTTATCCATAACTCATCTGAGCTCAACAGAAAATCTTCAGTAATGCCCTCTTCTTCGCATTTTAAATCTAGCTCATTTAAAATTTCTAATATTACTTTTCTAGTTACACCTGGGAGAATATTTGTTTCAAGTGGAGGAGTAAAAATCATGTCTTTCTTTACACAAAATATATTGCTCACTGCTCCTTCAGTGATAAAGCCATTATCGCTCATAATAAGTTCATCCACGCCCTCTTCATTTGCTTTCATTTTATAAATCACATTAGCTAATAAAGAATTTGATTTTATTGAGCTTTTTTTCCAACGAATATCTTTGCTTAAAATAACTTCGAAAGAATCCAATTCTTGGCTGGGAGGATTAAGCATCTCAAAAGAACAAATAAATAGAGTCGGTTTTGTATTTTTATCTGGAATATGATTTCTTATCTTTTCCATCCCCCTAGATATTTGTAAATATATAATTTGATTTCGCTCTTCATTTTTTATGCAAACCTCTTTAACTAAATTCTCTATTTCATCGCGAGAGTAAGGATTTGATATTTTTAAAGATTGCAAATTTAGGAAAAGCCTTTCAAGGTGATCTTCAATTCTAAATAGTTTCTTTTCATAAGCAGCAAACACCTCATAGACAGAATCTCCAAAAAGAAATCCTCTATCTAGCGGCGATATTGAAGCTTTATCTAAATCTGTGAAACCTTTGTTGAGAAAACATATAGACATTAGTTGACTTCATCTTGCATGAAGAAACTGTAAATATAAAATCCAATTGCTTCAAAAGCTGATGAAATGAATCCTTTTGAATCTATCTTTTTCACAGCCACTAAATTTACACTTTCGAGTTTTTTTCCATCTACTATGATGTCTAGGCTGTCTAAAACATCATTTTTTCTAATCGGGGCTTTTACACCTAAGTTTTTTGAAGCAATTAATTCTAATGAATTAAATTCAGGTTTTGTTAGAGTAACGTAAATGTCTTCTTTAGGACCTAATTCTAAAGAGTCTTCATTTCCTGCCCAAACATCTACTGAAGTAATCGGCTCATATTTAGAAATTATTTTTTTAGTTGTGTAGTATCTGAATCCGTAGTCGAGAAGCCTTCTGCTGTCCCTTAATCTCGATTTTTCAGAAGAGCTATTCAATGTTACTGCAATGAGTCTCATGTCCCCTCTTTTCGCGGAAGAAACCATGCAGTAACCTGAAGTTGATGTGTGGCCAGTTTTTATTCCATCAATTGAATCGTCTTGCCAAAGTAAACTATTTCTATTCAGCTGTCTTATCTCGTTATAGGTGAATTCTTTCTGACTAAAAATCTTATAAGTTTCAGGAAAATCCTGAATTAATTTTATACTCAACTTGGCAATATCTTCTGCAGTTGAATAATGATTTACGTCTGGTAATCCAGTAGGATTCATAAAATTTGTTTCCTCTAAGTTCATTTGTCTTGCGTAATCATTCATCAGCTCAGCGAAATCATACTCAGAACCAGCTATGTGTTCAGCAAGAGCGCAACTTGCGTCATTTCCGGACTGCACAATAATCCCAAGCATTAAATCACTCACAGAAACCTCAGTGCCTTCTTTAATAAACATCCTAGACCCTTCCATTCGCCAGCATTTTTCACTAATTTTTACCAAAGAACTTCCACTTAAATATCCTTTCTGAATCTGATCTGCAACTACATAAGCAGTCATAATTTTGGTTATGCTAGCCAATCCTGTCGATTGCTCTGCATTATTTTCAGAAATAATTTTCAATGTCTTTGCGTCAAGTAAAAGATAGCTAGTCGCAGTTAATTGAGGTGGATTAGGTATTAAGCTTTGACCAAAGCAATTTAAACTCAGAAATAGAAAGCAAAATAAATATTTTTTTATCATAAGTCACTTGTAATTTTTAATTCTTCACTTAAAAGAAAAACTGACATGGCATACTTAGAACTTGGATTATACCTCGTTATTGCGTAAAGATTTTTATCTCCAATCCAAAATTCATCTTTAGTCTCATCGTCGGGAAATAAAGAAATTTGAATATATTGTTTAGAAAAATCAAAATCGGTTTGATTGTAAAAAATATCTAACTTTTCATATGGTTTCAGTCCAAAAGAAGATTTAATTTTTACATTTTTCTTTTTTGCTATTGCTGGAAGTGCAATAAATCCGTCCTCTTCCCAACCTCTTTTATTTCCGGCATCAGATGCTAAAAAATTTGCGACACTTCCAATTGCATCTGCTGCATTATTTAAAATGTCTTTTTTTCCGTCCTCATCAAAGTCTAGTGCAAGTTTTCTATAGTTATCTGGCATAAATTGAGCAAAGCCCATTGCTCCCGCATAAGACCCTCTTATTCTCATGACATCAAAATTTTCTTCTCGAGATAATAAGAAGAATTCCTCTAATTGTTTTTTGAAAAAAGTTCTTCTTCTGGGATAGTCAAACGCCGCTGTGCTTAGCGCGTCTATAACTCTAATCTTTCCTTTATATCCTCCATAATTTGTCTCTAAACCAATTATTGCTGCTATGACTTCTCTGGGAACGCCGAACTCATCTTCCGCTTTATCAAACCATTTTTTATAAGTTCTTAGAAAAATTTTTCCATTTTGAATCCTAAAGAAAGATACCCGAGACTTATACTCATCCCACGTGACTACTTTTTCTGCTGGCCTATTCATGGAATCAATTATATTTTGTTGCTTTTCTGCCTTTGAAAAAATGTCTACTAAATAAGACTTCTTGAAACCGTGTTCAACTGACATGAAATCTATGAATTCATGCACTTCATCTCTATCTAAATAGTTTGCAAAAGCTTGGGAACAAAACAAAATCAATAAAATTACTTTCGCATTCATTTAGGCCTCTCTTCTAAGAGATAATATTATCCCTATTGTAACTAAATTAATTATCAATGCTGTCCCTCCTTGACTGACGAAAGGAAGAGGCATTCCCACAACTGGAAGTAACCCCACAACCATACAAATATTAATTGAAATGTAAGCTATCAAAATTGTTGAGAGAGTACCCGCGAGAATCTTTGCGAATCTATTTTTGTTGTTCATTGCAATCGAAAGCAATCTAAATATTAAAAATCCATAAACGAGAAAAAGGATTAAAACTCCTATTAAACCAAACTCTTCTGAAATGACCGCAAATATAAAATCTGAATGACTTTCAGGAATAAAATTCAACTGACTTTGTGAACCATTTAGATAACCTTTGCCAAAAAATCCACCAGATCCTATTGCAATTTTAGATTGAGCAATATTCCAACCTGCTCCATAAATATCAGCCTCGGGGTTAAACAAAGTAATAATTCTTTGTTTTTGATATTCGTATAATGAAATCCAAATTAAAGGCATTGATAAAATTACTAGCAAAGCTCCGATGTATACAAAAAGCCAAGGCAATCCAGCTAATAATATGGGAAGAATACCGGACAAAAGGACTATCACAGCGGTGCCAAGATCAGGTTGAAGCAGCACTAGAAATGTAGGGACAATCGTTAGAATAAAGACTATTAAAAAATCTGTCAGTTTTAAAGACGGCTTTCTAGACAAAAAAGCTGCAGCGGATAATGGTATTAAAAATCGCATAATCTCTGATGGTTGAATAGTAAAAATTCCCAAATCAATCCAACGATTAGTATTGTTATTGCTATCAGCAAAAAATAAGACTAGTAAAAGTAAAATCAATCCGGGCCAATAGCAAAAAAGGTATATAGATTCCATTTTTCTAAAATTAGAAAATGAAATTAGAAGTAAAGAGGAAAACCCCAAAACAAAATAAATACATTGCCTTAAAGCCATGTCATAAGATTGACTTGCACTATAGATCATCGCTATTCCAAATGTACTTAAACAAAAGACGCTTAGCAGAATCCAAAAATCGTAGGTTAGGCTCCTTCTCGCTGAAGTAATATCTAAATCCATTGAGTAATTTAGAGGACTTTTATTCATAAACCTTGGTAAGAATTTATTGCCTTTTTAACAATTGGCGCAGCTACCAGGCTGCCGCTTTCACCATTTTCAACTATAACAACTACAACCAAAGATGGCTTTTCAATTGGTCCGTAACCCACGAAAAGAGCATGATCTCTTAAAAGTTCATTTTCTCTTATCTCTTGATATTTAATGTCATTAATTAAGCTTTTAACTTGAGCAGTTCCGGTTTTCCCAGCTATTCTTTTTTTTGGATCAAATAAATTGTGAGCTGTTCCTTTATTTGACTCTACTACCGAAACTAATGCTTTTTTGATTAGCTCCCAGTTTTCGTTATTTTTCAACTCAATTCTTTCAGAAGAAAATTCAGTAGCCACTCCATCAATAGATTCCACTATTCTCGGTGTAATTAATTGACCACCATTAACAAGCGCAGAATAAGCGATAGCAATTTGTAGAGGTGTCGTAAGAATATATCCCTGTCCAATCCCCATATTTATAGTATCGCCCTTGAACCAAAACTCTCCCTTTTGACCTAGCTTCCACTTTTTGTCAGGTAAAATTCCTTTGCTTTCATTTCCAAGAAGCTTTGAAGATGAGCCAAATCCAAACTTTGCCAAAAAAGGAGAAATAGAGCTCACGGTTAAATCAAATGCAATGTTGTAAAAATAAACATCTGAAGATTCCGCAATAGCAGATTCCATGTTTACGAAACCATGCCCTTCTTCTTTCCAACCTCGATAGGGTCTATCGTCTCCTTCCACAAAGAATTCTCCTTGATCATGAATTTTCTCATCCCAAGTGATTACTTGCTCCTCCAATGCAGCCAAGCCAATAAAAGGTTTTAGAGTTGATGCTGGAGGATATTGACCAGAGACAGCCCTATTAAAAAGAGGACTATTTTCATCTTGTAGAATCTTTTCTATTTCGTCTGAATAAAAATTGTTGAAATAATTTGGATCATAGGATGGAGAGCTTATGAGCGCTCTAATAAAACCCGTTTCTGGCTCTATTGCGATCAAAGCTCCTTTTTTTCCAGAGAATTCTTTAAATAAAGTTCTCTGAAGCTCTAAATCAATGGAGAGTTTTAGATTTTTACCTTTTTTCGGAGGTTCCGTTGATAAAACTTTAATTACATTTCCTTTAGAATCCTTTTCTAAGAATTTATAGCCAATCTCTCCTCTCAAAAAATCGTCATACTCTTTTTCAATTCCTAGTAATCCTATTTGTTGGTCGGAAAAATTTTTTAAATTAGGATCTTGAAGTATAGAATTTTTTGACGCAAATCCCAGATAACCTACTACGGAACCTAAGCTTTCGCCCTCAGTGACATTCCTAGAAAAATTGGGAATTATTTCAGTCCCTGAAAATTTACTTAGATTCAGATTAAGTTTTGCAATTTGTTCGTCATTAAGATTTCTTATCAGAGTAAAAGATTGAAAAGGTTTAATCTCATTTAATTTTTTGTAAAAAATGTCTTCAATCTTTGAGGTCTCATAATTCATTAATTCTGATAAATTGGAAATATATAATGAATAATCTTCAACAAAACTTGGGGTGACTTTTAGATCCTGTCTAATGAAATTTTCAACTACTATTTCTTCATTTCTGTCTAAAATAAGACCTCTTGGAGGGAAAACTCTTTCCTTTAAAATTCTATTTGAATCGGCTTGAGTTATAAATTCATCTGCACGAATAATCATTAAATTAAAAATTTGAAAAAAAGCTAAAGTTAATAGAATCAAAAACGGAATAAGAAAAATTAATATCCTTCTAAAGATACTGCTATTCGAAGGAGAAGATCTTTTCATCACGCCAAAGAATCGTCCCATAAACTTTCTAAATCGTAATATTGTCTGGCTGAAACAGACATAATATTAATGACTATATTACCAAGATCCAATAATATCCAATCGCTTGAATTTTTTCCTTGAACGCTTTGAATGGGGATTTTATTTTTTTTTAAATCATCAATAACTCTATCCGAAATCGCTGACATATGAGTTGATGATGATCCCGAAGTTATTAAAAGTGTATCCGTAAAAGTGTTTAGCTTTTGTAAATTTAATACTTTTGTATCAAGCGCTTTAATATCTTCCAAGCTATTTTCAATGATCTTAAAACTTTTATCCTTCATTTATAAATTGAATTTTCCTCCAAAAAATCAACTACTTTTTGCTCTAAATAGTCTTTATAATTCAATTCATTTTTGATAGCTTGTTTAATTTTGGTTGATGAAATATCAAATTGAGAAAGACTGTAAAAGATTATTTTTCCATGATTGTTTAAAAAGAAATTAATATCTTCAGTAATGTTATCTTTGAATTGTTCTAAATAAACTCTGTCTATTTTGTAGTTAGGTCTTTGCATCACTAATAAAGATGAGAGTTCTAAGATTCTTTTGTAATTTTTCCAAGTTGTAAAATTCAAGAAAGCATCCAAACCCATTATCAAAGTAAAATGTTGGTCAGGTTTATAACTTTTTTTAAAAGTTTCTAGTGTATCAACAGTATATGAGATACTTTTTTTTTCAATTTCTATTGGGTCTATCTTTATGTTTTGGTAGTCTCTGAAAGTCATCTCCAACATGCTTAATCTTTCATGATTTGATGCTTCTGTTTTATCTTTTTGGGAAGGTAAGCCGCATGGAATTATTTTTAATTCTGAAAAATTAATGAGATTTTTTATTTCCAGCAAAGATTTTGTATGTCCTTTATGAATTGGGTCAAATGCACCACCAAAAATACCAACCGAATCTCTCATTAATTACTAAGCTCGTAACTGACCATTACCTTCAACGATGTATTTTTCACTTGTTAATCCTTCGAGTCCTACAGGACCTCTAGCATGAAGTTTATCAGTTGATATTCCTACTTCTGCACCTAAACCGTATTCAAAACCATCTGCAAAACAGGTTGGTAAATTATGCATTACGGAACTAGAGTCGACTTTTCTTAGAAATAGATTTTTCGCTTCTTGATTTTCAGTCACAATACAGTCGGTATGACCGGAGCCATAAAAATTAATATGCTCTATTGCTTCATTTACATCTTTGACGATTTTAATTGCAATTATTGGTGCCAGGTATTCACTTTTCCAATCGTCTTCTTTAGCTTCCAGAGTGTTAAATTTTTTTGATGTTATTTTGCAACCTCTAATTTCTACCTGATTCTGTTCAAATAAATTTATTATTTCTTGAATAAGAGAAGAATCAAGTGTTTCAGAAATTAATAAAGTTTCCATTGCGCCACAAATACCAAATCTATAAGTCTTTGCATTCAAAGCGATTTCTTTAGCTTTTTTTGAATCTGCATCTTCATCTAGATACACGTGACACAGACCGTCATAGTGCTTTAGAACAGGAACATTAGAGTCATTTGCAATAACTTTTATTAAGTTTTTTCCTCCTCGAGGAATTATAAGATCTATCTCTTTTTCTTTTTTAATCATTTCAGCGACCAAGGACCTATCTTGATTTTTTAAAAGCTGGATTGAATGCTCAGGTAGCTCCGCGTGCTTGAGGCCATCAATCATACATTTTTCTATAGCTCTATTAGAATTGATTGCTTCAGATCCACCACGAAGTATGCTCACGTTGCCAGATTTAAGACAAAGCGCAGAAGCGTCTGCGGTTACGTTTGGCCTTGATTCATAGATGACACCAATCACTCCAAGAGGCACTCTCATTTTAGATACTTGAAAACCGGATGGAGAAGTAGACTTATTGCTTATCTGTCCAACTGGATCTTTTAAATCGATGACTTTTTTCAAACCGGAAATCATTGAATCTATTCTTTGATCGTTAAGTTTTAACCGATCCACAAAACTTTCCAGTAAATCTTTCTTTGTTGCCTCCTCCATGTCTATGTCGTTCTGTTTTTTTAGATCTTGTCTTGAATCGTTGATCGAATCTGCAGCAGCTTTTAATGCTTGATTTTTTTGTTCCATACTAGAAGTACTGACGATTTCTTTTACTAAATTTGCCTGCTTAAGCACAGAATCTAAATCAAATAAGTTTTTGTCATTCATGTGGGGTATTATTGCAATAAATTAATTTTCTGCATATCAGATTCATAAATTAATGCTTGAGTTCGAAAAAATTTTAGAGTTTCTTTCACAAAATACTGATTGGATCAATTGGGCAGCTTTTATATTAGTTTTTATGGAATCTTTAATAATTGTAGGTTTATTTACACCTGCAACTTTAATAGTTCCTGGTATCGGGGTTTTAGCTGCGAGCGTCGGAATTGGCCCTTTAGAAATATTTTTGTATGCGACTCTTGGAATGATTACTGGAGATTCCGTAAGTTATTTGATTGGAAAGTTTATAGGAAATAAAGTGATTGGGTGGTTTCCAGAAGAGCAAAAACCTTATGTAGAAAAAGCCAGAAACTTTATAAAAAAATACGGAATTTTAAGTGTAGCTCTAGGAAGATTTGTAGGTCCTTTGAGGTGTCTAGTGCCACTTACCGCAGGGACTCTTGGGATGAAACCTAAAGTTTTTTTTCCAGTTGAAATTTTATCGGCTCCTACTTGGACAGCAGTATATGTTTTAACAGGGTATTTTCTAGGTGCAGTTTTTGTCGAGTATTTTACTTATTTTCTATTAGCTTTTGTTTTCGTTGTATCTTTTTATGTATATTTCAAAGACCCAATGAAATTAAGAAAATAACTTTTATCCGCCAACGTTTCTTTCTTTTCCTTCCCAAAAAGGAGCTCTCAACTCTCTTCTTAAAACCTTTCCTGAAGGATTTCTTGGCAGCAATTCAATAAAGTCAATGCTTCTTGGACATTTGTATCCTGCAATTTGGGATTTAACATAAGAAATAATTTCATCACTACTCAACTCAACTCCTTCTTTGAGTACAACAAAGCCTTTGACACTCTCCCCCCACTTTTCATCAGGAACTCCTATTACCGCCGCATCAATAATATCCGGATTGCTCATAAGTGCATTTTCGACTTCTGCTGGATAAATATTTTCTCCGCCTGAAACAATCATGTCTTTAACTCTGTCGTGAATAAAAAGATAACCCTCTTCATCAAAATAACCTGCGTCACCCGAATAAAACCATTGATCTTGAATTGCGTCTTTCGTAGCATCGGGTCTATTCCAATAACCCTTCATGTTCAAGGAAGACTTAGTGATCACTTCGCCAATTTCACCGAGCGGTAACTCTTCTCCTGATTCACCTACAACTTTTATTTCTACGCCATTTAATGGTTTTCCACACGATCTAAGTTTGCCTCGACTTGGTTCATGATCGTTTGGCAACATAATAGTAATCGCACCAGTTGTTTCTGTCAGACCATAAACTTGATAAAGATCACAATCCATTATTTCTTTAGCTTTAATGATCGTATCGTCTGCAATAGGCGATGCTCCATATAAAACAAAGTCTAATGAACTGAAGTCTGTTTCTTGAGCTTTAGGGTTTGTGATAATAAAAAGAATTACTGCAGGGACAAAAAGAGTGTGCCTAACTTTCTCCGTCTCAATTAACTCTAAAATTAAATTTGGGTCTACGTCTGCAATTATTAAATTTCGACATCCATGTAGCAGTCCCCAAATACCCCAATTGGTTCCGGCAATGTGATAACCGGGCATACAAACTAAATTTGTCTCATTTTCCATGAAGGGGACACTGTCTTGCACTGAGTCATTAGCACCGGAAAAATTTCCATTGGTAATTTGGACTCCTTTTGGATGACCTGTAGTACCAGACGTATATAACTGTATTACATCATCATTCATATTTGTTTCTACATAGATCTCAGCATCAGAATTAGAATCTCTCCAGGATAGATAACCATCATGCGTTGGATGATTGTCATCGATGGCAATAATTTTTTTTACTGTATCTAAATCATCCTTAATTTGATCTATGACCGCATAAAAATCTTCACTTACAAATACTATTTCACTTTTTGAATCATTTAACACGTAGAGAACTTCTGGGGGAGCCAATCTCCAATTGACACCAACTGCTACAGTCGCAGATTTTATCGTGCCGATAAGAACCTCAAAAAAGTAATCTGAATTTTTTCCTAGATAAGCAACCCTTGCATCTTTTTTACAACCCTCTTTAATTAATCCATTCGCAACCTTGTTTGAAATTGAATCCAAATCTTTAAAAGACGTTTCTCTATCTAAAAACTTATGTGCAATATTATTTGGAGTTTTTTCAACCCTCCACTTGAAATTTTGTTGAAGAGTTTTGTTTACAGGAATAGTCATAATTTTTAAATCTTACCAGAAGATCCAAAACCTTCAATTCCCCTTTCTGACTCTTGAAAATCAGACACCAATTTAAAATTTGGTGAAAAAACACTTAAAAAAAGCATCTGCGCAATTCTATCGCCGGGTTCGACTCTAAATTCCTTTTCAGATCTATTCCAAAGGGAAACCATAATTTCTCCTTGATAATCTGAATCAATCAAGCCCGACAGATTTCCTAGAACTATTCCTTCTTTATGACCTAAACCGGATCGAGGAAGAATTAATGCTGCAAACTTTTCATCACTAATGTGAATTGCAAACCCTGTTGAAAATAATTTAGTTTCATTTGGTTTTAAAGTGTAACTTGAAGTAATGTTTGTTCTGAGGTCAATGGCTGCTGAACCCTTTGTTTGAAATTTTGGTAAAGGTATTTCATTGCCTAAACGTTTATCTAAAATTTTAAATTGAATTTCTATTTTACTCGTTTCATTAATTTCTTTATCTTTAAATAAACTTGAAAGTAAAGAGGGCAAGAAAAATCCTAAAACCCTGGTAATTAGCCATCTAATCATTAACAACCTTAGATGCTATAAATTCTACAATTTTTTTTGAAACAATCTTTTTTGAGGCTTTTTTTATTTTTTTTTGTTCTTTTTTTGTTATCAAAGTTACTTCATTTTCATCGGAATCAAACCCAATATCTTTGTTAGAAACATCATTTGCTACTATTAGATCTAATTTTTTTTGAGAAAGTTTCTTTTTCGCATTGGATAATAAATTTTCAGTTTCTGCAGCAAATCCTACTGTTTTTAAATTTAAATTTTTTTCAGAAATAACCTTCAAAATGTCTGAATTTTTATCCATCTTCAAATTTAAATGTTTTTCGGTTTCGTTCTTTTTTATTTTGTTTTTGTAAATCTCTTTTGGTTTAAAATCCGAACCTGCAGCCGCCGCAATGAAAATATCGCAATCTTCAATTAACTCTTCTACCTTTAATTTCATCTCATCAGCTGATAAAACATCATGTCTTTTTACTTTTTCTGGAGTTTTTAAATTCACCGGCCCAGAAATCAAGGTCACTAATGCGCCTTGGTTTTTTACTTCCTCTGCTAGAGAAAATCCCATCTTCCCAGAACTTTTATTAGATATATATCTAACAGGATCAATCATTTCTTGAGTTGGCCCTGCGGTAATAATGACTTTTTTTCCAGTCAATAAACCTTTTTCCAAGGTTTTTTCAACCTCAGAAACAATATCAGCAGGTTCTGTCATCCGACCATCCCCAACATCTCCGCAAGCTTGTTCTCCTGATGCCGGTCCAATTATATTCAATCCGGCATTGATACTCTTACTCAAGTTTTTTTGAGTTCTTTTGTCTTTCCACATTGCTTGATTCATTGCAGGCGCAATAAAAATTTCACTTTCTGTAGCAAGACAAACTGCAGACAAAAGATCGTCTCCTCTGCCTTCAGCAATCTTTGATAAAGAATTTGCAGAACATGGGGCGATTACTATCAAATCACACCATTTGGCAAGCTCTATATGTCCCATGGCTGCTTCAGCTTCTGTACTCAATAAGTCTGTATGAACTTTTTCTCCCGACAAGGCTTGCATTGTTAAAGGTGTAATAAATTCTTGAGCGCTTTTTGTCATCAAAACTTTTACAAAAGCATTTGAAGTTTTCAATAACCTTACTAATTCTGCTGCTTTATAAGCAGCAATACCGCCGGTTACACACAAAAGTATATTTTTATTTGTAAGGTTGCTCATTTCAGCAGATTATACCTTGATTTATGTTTCCTAAAGACTTAGATTCTGGTATAAATCTCACTTCATAATTAGATAAAATGAGCAAAATTTGTCAGGTTACGGGTAAAACACCTATGTCAGGGAATAATGTTTCTAAGGCTATTAATAAGACTAGAAGAAGATTTATGCCCAATCTTCATAAACACCGTTTCTGGGTTGAATCTGAAAATAGATATGTTTCTCTTAATGTATCGGCTAAGGGTTTAAGAGTGATAGACAAAAAAGGAATTGAATTAGTTCTTGAAGAGATTAGAGCCCGAGGAGAAAAAATATGAGAGAAAAAATTAAATTAGTATCTTCCGCCGGAACTGGACATTATTACACTACAGATAAAAATAAAACGAACACTCCAGATAAAATAGAAATTAAAAAGTTCGATCCCGTTGTAAGAAAACACGTAATTTATAAGGAAGACAAAATAAAGTAGTGGCGAGCATCTATCTTGCTTCCAAGTCGCCTCGCAGAAAAGAATTATTAGAAGTTATTGGTACTGACTTCGAAATCTTCGAATGTAATTTCAAAGAAGAAATTCAACCTAATGAGAGTGTTTCAGAATTCGTAGAAAGAAATACTAAAGAAAAAGCCCTAAAAGCAATTGCAATGCTCCAAGCAAAAAACAGTTTGATGCTTCCTGTATTAACTGCCGATACGGCTGTAGCAATCGATAATCAGATTTTCGGTAAACCTATTAGTAAAGACCATTGCATTTCAATGCTAATGGAATTGTCTGGCCGGTCTCATAAAGTTTTCACTTGTGTGGCGTTGGCAAATGTTGAATCTAAAGATTATGAGAAGGTTAACCTTAATTTTGAAGTCGTAGAAAGCGAAGTTTTCTTCCGACAGCTTAATGCTAATGAGTGCAGTAGATATTGGGACACAAAAGAGCCCATAGATAAAGCCGGTGGTTATGCTATTCAAGGATATGGCTCGGCTTTTGTTGAAAAAATAATAGGTAGTTACTCAAATATTGTGGGTTTGCCAATTTTTGAGACCTGCAGACTTTTTGAGAAAGAAAAAATAAGTTATTGGCTTACTTAGATTAAAGCAATATTTGTTAAGCTAAATTAATGATCTTAAAAATAGGTTATTCTTTTTTACTTGGCAGTCTATTGATAATTGCCTTCGAACCGTTCAATTTTTGGGCATTAGCCTTTATTGTCCCTTTTCTTTTAAATCTAAATACTGAAAATAAAGGCCCGTTAGCCACTGGCTTGATTGGTTATTTTTTTGGATTAGGTTTCTGGCTCTTTGGAGTTTTCTGGATTGAAAATAGCATAAATGTCTATGGGGGAGCTGATGTTTTTACTGCCACAGCATTAACTGTTCTGTTGACTTTATTTTTGTCTTTGTTTCAAGGAATATCATTCTTCGTCTTTGGACTTTTGAAAAGAAATTACTTTTTTAGTGACTTTCTTTTATTCCCAGCGATATGGGTATTATCAGAGTGGCTGAGAGAATTCATATTTTCTGGATTTCCTTGGCTTTATTTGGGCTACTCGAGTTTAGATAACTTCTTAGTAAACGGATACGTTCCAATCCTTGGTGTTTTTGGTGCAAGTTTTATCATCGTAACACTTTCCATGTCTCTAAAAGTTTTATTTTTTAATTACCAAAGACCGCTATCTAAACCATTCATCTTTTCAATCTCTCTTATTTTATTTGTTTATGTTTCCAATACTTTTCTCAAAGAAATTAATTGGACAGAACCAAAAGAAGTGATTGATGTTGTTGTAGTTCAACCCAATATTGGAATAAAAGAAAAATGGACTTCCGAGGGCAAGCAAGAATCTTCAAATTTAATAAATACAACTTTGTTAAATGAATCGTCGAGGCTAATTAACGATTCAGAAGCACCGAAATTATTCTTTTTCCCTGAAGCTTTTCTCCCAGGCAAGTTTTCAGACTTTCAAATTTTAATCAAACCAATCTTGTCTTTAACCAAAAGAGCAAACATTGGGGTAATTTTTGGAGCAATATCGGAAAATAAAGAGAATTATGAACTCTTCAACTCTTTGATCGGTTTTGGAATTATTGAAGGCAAATACAACAAAGAAAAACTAGTGCCTTTTGGTGAATACGTTCCATTTAAGTTTTTTGATAAGTTTTTTAATTTCTTTAATTTTAACAGGCCTCAAATAAGTTCTGGGGGAAATAACAAAATTTTTGAAAGTAAAGATTTTTCAATTTATGGTTCAATTTGCTATGAGGTTGCTTATCAAGATCTTTATTTGAAATATGCTGCAAAAAGTAATTTCTTGTTTACAGCGAGCAATGATGCGTGGTTCGGTCAAACTATTGGTCCACATCAACATTTACAAATAGCTAGATTTAGAGCTTTAGAAAGTAGGAAACCTTTGATACGAAGCACAACTAGTGGAATAAGTGCAATCGTTAACACTAAGGGAGAAACTCTCAAATTTATAGAGCTCGATAACGACACAAACGAAAAAAATAATCCAGAATTTATTTCTCATAGACTCACCATTTACGAGGGGACGACTCCTTTCATAAGGTACGGTAAAATGCCTCTACTGTTTCTAATATCCTTTATATTAATAATTTTTGGTTTATTTAAATTAAAAGAAAAAGTATGAAAATAACAAAGATTTTTTTTATCTCTTTTTTCTTTGTCAGTTGTGCCACAACCATGTATGAAAATGATTTAGATTTTGACTTAGTTGAAAACTTTGTAAAAAAAAATCAAAAAAGTGATTTGATACTTATCAATATTGATCAACAGAAACTTTTTTTTAAAACAAGATTTAGAACTATTAGTTTTTCAATTTCGTCGTCTGCGTTTGGAATAGGAAATAAAATGAATAGTTTTCAGACTCCTTTGGGAGAACATATCGTTGCAGAGAAAATAGGCGAAGATTTACCTTTGGGAGCCGTCCTAAAAGGAAGAAAATGGACCAAGGAAGTAGTAGTTCCAATAAAAGACGTAATAGATATACCAGAAGATGTAATTACCTCAAGAATTCTATGGTTGGATGGAGTTGAACAAGGAATTAATAAAGGTGGTGATGTAGATTCAAAAGAAAGGTTCATTTATATCCATGGGACCGCCGAAGAAGGCTTGATAGGAAAACCAGCCTCTCTAGGATGTATAAGGATGAAGAATAAGGATGTAATTAAATTGTTTAATCGGGTTAAAGAGAATACAAAAGTCTTAATTTATAGTAAAAAAGAATCATATCTTTAATATGAAAGTTTTATTTTTGACAATTTTGACTGTTTTCTCTTTATCAACCCTTTCTTTTGGGCCAAAAAGCGATTCAATCGAATGTCCTTCATATTTAGACCATGAAATAAGAATCCTTGATTCGCAAAGTTATGAGAACCTTTGTAAGTACAAAGATAAGGTAATCATGGTAGTTAATGTTGCAAGTAGATGTGGATTTACTTATCAATACGAAAATCTTCAAAAACTTTACGCTAAATATAATAACGAAGATTTCGTAATTTTAGGATTCCCTTCAAGAGACTTCATGTATCAAGAATACAATGACGAAGAAAAAGTTAAAGAATTCTGTAATTCAAATTACGGGGTTTCCTTCCCACTTTTTGCCACTTCAAGTGTTAGGGGTGATAAAGCAAACGATTTCTATAAAAGCTTAAATGCTAAAACTGGAAAGGCGCCTTCCTGGAATTTCACAAAAATTCTTATTTCCAAAAATGGAAGGGAAACTCATGTCTTCTCAAGCAACGTTGAACCCGATGATTTATCTATTTTGAGCAAAATAGAAAAATTACTTTAATTCGGACACTTTCTGCCCATCTGCAACAATAATCTTATCTGCCTTGCGTGCAGCAAAAATCCCATTTTCAACAACCCCAGGAATTCTATTAATTCTACTTTCTGTTTCAAAAGGGACATCAAAGTTTAAATTACTAACATCGATAATCTGATTTCCGTTGTCAGTTATAAAACCAACTCTATAGGCTGGCCTTCCTCCCATAGCCACGACCTGCCTTGAAACAAAACTTCTGGCCATTGGAATAACTTCTATCGCGACAGGAAATTTACCAAATCTGTCCACAATTTTTGACTTATCAATTATACAGATGAAAGTTTTTGAAGCTGATGCAATGATTTTTTCTCTGGTAAGAGCGCCACCTCCGCCTTTTATCAATTCTAATTTTGAGTTCACCTCATCAGCTCCGTCAATATATAAATCTGGTCCGCCAACATCGTTCAATTCGGCCTCTGAGTAACCGGCATCTTTTAGAAGCTCGGTGCTAGCTACCGAGCTAGAGACAAAACACTTAATTTCAGGTTTTTTTTCTTTCAGTAGTTCAATGAAATAATTAGTTGTTGAGCCTGTGCCGATTCCTAGAACAAAATTCTTATCCAGCAGATTTTTTACTGATTCAAAAGCATATTCGGCTGCTTGTTTTTTAGGGCTCATAGAAAAAAGTAAGTTAATTTATGGTACTTATCCATACTAAAAGTATAATGCTCAGCTTAAAAGATAGCCATGCTTAAAAAAAGTAGAAAATATGTAAATAAAATAGACAATTCAAGAGTTTATGACGTGGCAATTCGCTCGCCAATTACTAAAGCAGAAAATTTATCTTCGAATTTAAAAAATAAAATTTTTCTCAAAAGAGAGGATCTGCAACCTACGCATTCTTTCAAAATCAGAGGAGCTTACAATAAAATTAGTCACTTAGTTAACAAAGACAATGTAAATCATATCGTGACCGCTTCCGCTGGAAACCATGCGCAAGGCGTTGCCTACTCAGCAAAAAAATTAAAAATTAAAGCTACAATTTTTATGCCAAGAACAACGCCGTCCATAAAAATAGAAGAAGTTAAAAAAATGAAATCAGAAGTTGTTTTAGTTGGAGACAATTTTGATGAATCTCTTGACTCTGCTTTAAGATTTTGTCGAAAAAATAAATTACCCTTCATTCACCCTTTTGACGATCCAGAAGTTATTTCAGGTCAAGGTACTATTGGAAAAGAAATAATTGAAGACTTTCAAGAAAAAATTGATGTTATTTTTGTTGCCGTTGGTGGAGGCGGTCTTATTTCAGGACTTGGTGCCTACATAAAATCGTTCAATCCTAAAATAAAAATTGTTGCAGTGGAGGCAGAAGATGCTGCAGGTCTATATAAATCTTTAGAAGTCGGGAAAAGAATTAAACTAGATAAAGTTGGGCTTTTTGCTGACGGGGCAGCAGCAAAACAAATCGGCTTAAATAATTATCAATTGATTAAGGAATGGTTAGATGACTCAATTACTGTGAGTACCGACGAGATTTGTGCTGCCGTTAAAGATACTTTTGCAGAGACTCGAACTGTACCTGAACCGACAGGAGCTTTAGCTTTAGCGGGTTTAAAAAAATACATTGCAAAAAGAAAAATTAAAAATAAGAACTTAATTGCCACTTATTGTGGATCCAATTTAAATTTTGAATCTTTAGCTCACATAGTAGAAAGGTCAAAAATGGGTGAAGAAAGAGAATTAATTTTTAGCGTAGAAATACCAGAAGAAAAAGGAAGTTTTCGTAAGCTTTGTAAAGCAGTGGGTCAAAAAAATATTACGGAATTTAGCTATAGAATTGATAGTGAAAAAGTTGGCAAAATTTTGCTCGGACTTGAACTATCTGGAGATAAAAAAAATAAAATTGCATTTATGAAAAGTATGAAGAATAAAAAATTCAATTTATTGGATTTGAGCAATGATGAAATTTCTAAGGTACATCTAAGATACATGACCGGAGGCAGGCCGAGTCAATTTCCAAATGGAAAAATTGAAGAGGTTTTTAAAGTTGACTTTCCTGAGAGACCTGGTGCATTGATGGAATTTTTGAACTTACTTAAGGATAAATGGAACATAACTTTATTTCATTACAAGAATCAAGGTTCTATCTATGGGGGAGCCTTGGTTGGCTTCTCTATCGAGGAAATAGAATTGGAAGATTTACAGAAAGATTTGTTAAAGATTGAATATCCTTTTCTTAGAGTTACTAAAAATAAAGGCTATCAAGCTTTTTTAAAATAGCCGCCTGGGTAGATTAAAGTAGTTAACTCTAAATCATGATAATCTGCCTTGAAAGAGAGGTTTAATTGAAATTCATAGCATAAAGAGAGGAATTTCAGTTTATCGACGTTTTTTAAGCTTCTGTCATAAAAACCGCCCCCAAAACCTAACCGTTTATTGCCTTTATTGATAGCTCTTACTGGAATTATTATGAAATCTAGATAGTTTGGTTTAATAGCTTTTCTTAAACTTTTTGGCTCCAATAAATTATATTTTCCTTTGGTTAAAGAGTCATTTTTAAAGAATCGAAAAAATTTTATTTTTTTTTGTTTTGTATTTTCATATATCTTTGGAAGAAAAAGCTCAGAACCCTTTTCTAAAATGTAATTATTAATTTGTTCTGAACAGACTTCATTTTCTTTAGAAACGTAAGAACCAATTCTAAGAGGTTTTTTTAGGTCAAATAACTCGACAAAATTTTTAAAAATATTGTCATTAAAAGTCTTTTTTTCATGCACTGTAATTTGAACGAACTTATCTTTGATGAATTCTCTTACTCTTTCTTTTTGCATTCTGATGAGGAGCTTTCCAAGTTACCGCCGCGAAATTTACCCGAACCGAAAAGTTCAGGTCGGGAAAAATCACTATTTTTTCAGGCAATCCTAATGGGTGCTCAACAAAAATAAGTATCAAATTCCCTTATTTTTTTGTATCGGCTCGAAGTGTTATTTGGCTAGCAAATAACCCAGAAAGCATAATAATTATAGCAACTTTATAATTTGGATAGTTCTGAAATCTCAGAAACTAGTTTTATACTCAAATCATCTGTTTTCTTTTCAGGTTCAGTCGCTCTCTCTTCTAATTGAGGCTTTTCTGAATGTGAGTTTTCAGCAATTTCTTCTTTAGCAGCTTCTGCTGATTCTTGGGTATCATTCAATTCTATTTTATCCGAGTTTAAAAGTTCATTAGTGACTTCAAGGCCAGCTAATATCGAAGCCTTCTCTATACTTAAAAACTTTGCTTGTCTTTTAATTTTTCTGATTTTTTTATTTAAATAATCCGCAGCATTAATTAGGCCGCGTTGCTCGTCCTTGGGGCAATGTAATTGATAATCTACTCCTGCGACTTTAATTGAAATAATTTCTTCCTCGTCTTTACTCATATTGACTCCAGTTTATCTATTAGATTTTCAATTTTATTTGCAGTTAATTCAAGTTTTTCTTTCAGTTTAAAGTTTTCGTCTTTTAACTTCTGATTCTTATTTCTAAGATCTGTGTTTGCTTCTCTTAGCTTTTTAGACAAAGAAAGTAATTCTTGAACATTATCTTCTAAAGAATTCTTCATAACTTATTCTAATCTTAGTCTTTAACGCATTCCACAATGAGATAAAATGTGATTTATGGATATTTTTTCAGAAAGAAGACAAGCCTTGCTTGAGAGTTTTAAAGAAAACTCAATAGCAATTCTTTTTGGTTCAGAAGAAATGATAAGAAATGGTGACGTAAACTTTCCGTTCAGACAAAACAGTAACTTCAGTTATTTAACAAATTTCCCTGAATCTCAATCGATTGCAATTTTAAAAAAAAATGATTTTTTTATTTTTTGTAAAGAGAAAAATAAACTAAAAGAACAATGGGATGGGGAAATAATAGGGCCAGATAATGTAAAAAGGTTTGGTGCTACTAAAGGCATGGCTTTAAAAGACTTTCAAACAAATCTATTAGAAATCACAAAAGATATTTCAAATATCTACTGCTTTGATTCATCAATTTCTAAATTAAAAAGAATCTTACCTGATTACGAAAATGATTTTCTGTCTTTAGATCTTGAAGTCTCTAAAATGAGATCAATAAAATCAAATGAAGAACTTGAACTCATAAAAAAAGCCTGCAATATTTCTTCTTTGGCGCACATGCGAGCAATGAGATCTGTGCAGCCTGGAATGTATGAATATCAACTAGAAGCTGAATATCTTCATGAATTTATGTCTCATGGAGCCAGAGCATGTGCTTATCCTTCAATCGTTGGAGGAGGAAAAAACTCTTGCGTGCTTCATTACAATGACAACAAAGACTTACTTAATGATGGAGAACTAGTTCTAGTAGATGCTGGATGTGAGTATAAAAATTATGCAAGTGATATTACAAGAACCTTTCCAATTAACGGGAAATTTTCAAAACCGCAACGAGAAATATACGAAATAGTTCTTGAAGCAAGTGAAAAATCTATTGAACAAGTCGTTCCAGGCTCAAATCCATTAAAAGCGCATGATGAATCGGTACGAATTATCAGCCAAGGGCTAAAAGATTTAGGCTTATTAGAAGGAGATTTAAACGAAATAATTGAAACAAAGAAATATTTTAATTTTTATATGCATAGGGTTGGACATTATCTTGGTTTAGATGTGCATGACGTAGGTGGAAAGAAAGAAAATGGCGAATGGACAGACTACGTCCCAGGCATGATTACAACTATTGAGCCTGGTATATACATAAATAATTCTTTGAATGTTCCTGATAAATATAAAAATATTGGTATTAGAATTGAAGATAATGTTTTGGTATCAGAAAATAGTTTTGAAGTTTTAACTGATCTAGTCCCAAAAGAAATTAAAGACATTGAGGCTTTAATGGATACATGAAGCATCATGATATTTTAATTGTTGGTTCAGGAGTTATTGGAACCACTCTAGCAAATTCCTTAAAGTCAGACGATTTATCTATTGGAATAATTGATTCAGTAGCATCCCCAAAATTTAGTAAAAGACATCTTTCAATAAATTCAAACAGTTTAAATTTTTTAAAAAAGCTGGATCTTTGGCATCTAATTAAACCTAACGCTTTTCCCTACGAAACTATTAAAGTTTGGGACCAAGAGGGATCTGGATTTATTGAATTTAACTCTAAAGATACAGAAAGAGAAAATTTAGGACATATTGTCTGCGAAGGTGATATTCAAAAATTTGCCCTTAGCGCACTAGATGAAAAGCAAATATCTTTTTATTGGGAAAATAACTTAGAAGAGGTAAAAAAAGAGAGTTCAGAGATTATATGTAGAACTTCTGAAGACATTATTAGTTGTAGTATATTAATTGGATGTGACGGGATAAGCTCATCCGTAAGGAATTTAGCGAAGTTTAAATCAAGAAGCTGGAGTTATAACCAAACAGCTATAGTTGCAAATTTTAAATCAAATCAAATAGACTCAACAATTAAGCAGACTTTTACTAAGGTTGGACCCTTGGCTCTTTTACCCATTAATAAGGAAGAGCTAACAATGATTTGGTCCATTGACGATGAATACGCTTTTGAATTTCTTCAAAAAGGTGAAGAGGAGTTCATTCAATCTATCTACTCACATTTTGGTGAAGAAATTGGAGATCTGTCTTTCTCATCGGTAAGACAAAGTTTCCCTTTGAATCATCTATCTTCGAAGACATTTGCGAAAAACGGTGTTTTTTTATTGGGTGATGCCGCACATCAAATTCATCCTTTGGCAGGTTTGGGTCTTAATGCCGGCATTGGGGATGTTATTTGTTTATCAGAATTAATAAATGCCGAAAGCAGTTTAGATTTCGATAAAATTGCTAAGGCTTACAATCGAAAAAGAATTCCTATAAACCTTGCTCTTGCTGCAAGTATGGAAGCCTTTAAAAGAGGATTTGAAAATAAAAACATTTGGGTTAGATTGTTACGAAATACTGCTTTTAAAGTTGCTAACGACATTGCTCCTTTAAAGAAAAGATTTATGCAGCTAGCAACAGAACTTTAATAATTAATTGTCGTTGAGCGCATTTTGCTCGTTCATCAAAATAGGTCTTCCATCATGAGCAGAATTAAGTGGAATTATTTTTCCCTGATATCTCGCACATAAAGTCGGTGCGCTTCTTTTTTCAGTGCCCATGTTTACTTCTAGATCAACTAAGATTAATTCAACATCTTCAAAAACTTTTAGTATTTTCATAATTAAAAATTAGGTTTAAAAACAACTAACCCAACGATGATTATAACTAAAATCGTAGGAACCTCATTTATGATTCGAAAAAACTTTTCAGAAAAATTGTTCATATCTCCTTCAAACTTTTTGAGAGAAAAAAATAAAAAGAAATGGTATAGAGTCATTAAAAAGACGAAAAATATTTTTAAGTTCAGCCAAATTTGAGTTCCCTGATAAATAACTAAATATATTCCTGTTAGCCAAACAAATACCATAGCTGGAGTTGCAATCACGCCATATAATCTTGATTCCATAACTTTAAAAACACTCGATAACATTTTTTCTTCATTATGTTTCGCGTGATAGACAAATAATCTTGGTAAGTAAAAAAGTGCTGCCATCCAAGCAATAACTGAAACGATATGTACTGTTGTTATTGTAAGGTAAAGCATTTTATTCCCATTTAGCCTCGGGAGGCATAGACATAAGAATTGCTTCTGTTGATCCTCCTGTTTTGAGGCCAAATAAAGTTCCGCGATCCCAAATTAAATTAAACTCAACATACCTTCCTCTTTTTACTAATTGTTTATCTTTATCTTTGTCAGTCCAGTCTAAGTCTTTTTTATTTTTGACTACTTGATTAATAATTTCTAGAGTTTGCCCCCCTACCTCCTTTACAAAATTAAAATCTTTATCCCAATCTCCTGTATTTAAGTGATCGAAAAAAATTCCTCCGACACCTCTCGGCTCATTTCTATGTGGAAGATAAAAATATTCATCACAGTTTTTTTTAAAATTTTCGTAATAATTAACATTATGCTTATCACAAGCGCCTTTTAAACTGGAATGAAAAAAATTAGTATCCTCCTCATTTTCGAAAGTTGGTGTCATGTCTGTACCCCCGCCAAACCAACTATCTTGAGTTACTAAGAATCTTGTGTTGAAGTGAAATGCTGGTATTTTCGGGGACATCATATGAGCAACTAGACTTATACCTGTAGCCCAGTATTTTGGAGATCCTTGGGTACCTTTAACCTGCGACCTGTAATCTTCAGAGAATTCTCCAGAAACTGTTGAAATATTCACTCCCACTTTTTCAAAAACATCTCCTCGCATTACGCTCATCTCGCCACCGCCTTCTCCTTTATGGTTCCAAGATTTTCTGGAGAATTTTTTGTGATCCAATTTCTCAAAAGATTTGCAAAAGTCATCTCGCAGTGACTTAAACCATTGACTTGCCAACTTTTTTTGAGATTCAATATCCTTATTCAATTCCATAATGAAACTTTTTGTTCAATAAATGCATTTAAAAATTTTATATGCTGATCTGAATCATTAAGACAATTTATATAAGTGAATTTTTTTCCGCCGGATTCAAGGAAATATTCCTTATTTTCTTCGTCTATCTCTTCAATTGTCTCAAGACAATCTACGCTAAAACCTGGAGCAATAACCAAGATATTGCTGCACCCCTCCGAAGGCAATTTTTTCATTACGTCACTTGTATATGGTTTGAGCCATTCTGCAGTTCCCAATCTTGACTGGAAAGTTGTTATGAAATTTTCTTCTTTTATGCCTAATTTTTCAGCAACCAGACGTGAAGTTTTCTGACATAAACAATGATATGGATCCCCTTGATCAAAATATTTCTTTGGAATTCCGTGATAAGTAAAAATAATTTTGTGAGGATTTATTTCTTCAAACTTTGATTTTACAGAAGAAGAAATCGCATCAATGAAATTATCGTTATCGTGATATGAATTAATGAAATTTAAACTTGGAACCCATCTCCAGGTGCTTATAACCCTTGTAACTTCATCAAAAATACTGCCTGTAGTCGTAGCTGAGTATTGCGGGAAAAGAGGTAAAACTAAAATCTTTCTGCAATTTTTGTTTTTTAAATTTTCAAGCGCACTTCTGATACTTGGATTTCCATACCTCATTCCCAACTCAAAACAAAGATTATCAGGAGAGTTTCTATCCAATTTTTCTTTTAATCTTTCTGAATAAACCATTAAAGGTGACCCTTCGTCAGTCCAAACTGATTTATAAATTTTTGCAGATTTAAAAGGCCTTAAGGTTAATATGAAAAAATTTAAAATAAACCACCAAATTATTCTTGGAATTTCAATCACTCTTTTATCTGATAAAAATTCTCTCAAAAAAATTCTTACATCTGATACAGAATAACTGTCTGGGGTCCCTAAGTTACAGATCAAAACACCAATTTTCTCTTTATCCTGATGGGAAAAGTTTTTTTCTCCCTTAAAACTCATGCGAAGGCCTCTCTAATCTCTTTAATAAATGTCTTAACATTCTCTTCAGGTGTCTCTTTTAAAATTCCATGCCCCAGTCCACAAATCCATCCCGCACGCTCTTTTTCATTAAATTTTAATAATGAACTTATATATTCTTCTAATTTCAACTTCATTTGAGAATTCGGTAGCAACATAAAATTTTCATTAAAATTTCCCTGAATGAAAAAATTCTTTTTATCTCTGAAGTATTTACTTAAGGGCTCGTTAGAATCAACTCCAAGACCTGCTAGACCAAAGTTTTTTGTTTTAGCAACAGAAACGATATGATCATAATCGACTTTATCTTTTGCGTAATAACCAATTTTCTTCTCAAACTTTTCGATTAATTGATCAAATATTAAATTTATGTAAATCTTGAAATCATCATTTTTAAGAAGGTGTGCAGAAGAATCAAAAATCATTACTACTTCAGCTCCAGCATTTATTTGCATTTCTATATTTTCTGAAAGCGCTGGAATTATAATTTCCTTTAAAATCTTCCATTGAAAGTTAGAGACTTTTAGACTTTTGGAACTTTTGTTCAAGCCCATTGCATAGGCTATGAGCGTCCATGGACCTCCAATAAATCCTATCAATGATTTTTCTTGAGGCAATTTAGCTCTAGTTCTCTCCAAAGCTTCACCTTGAAAGGCTAAAGAATTTACATCAAAAGTATTATTAAATATTTCATGTGAATTTTCTTCTGTTAGTAATTGGTCAAATTTCGGTCCGGGAGAATAAGTAAGTCCCATTCCTAAGCTTTCCAAAGGAAATAAAATGTCACTAAATAAAATTGCTACATCAAAATCAAAAGATTCTATTGGTCCCAAGGCCGTTTCAGCTGCTAGTGAAGGCGACTTGCAGAGTTCTACAAATGTATTTTTTGTTTTTAAGTTTTGATAGTGACTATGATATCTACCAGCTTGTCTCATAAACCAAATCGGAGGAACGGATTGGGGAATTTTTCCTAAAGCATTAACGAATTTTTTGTTAGTCATAAATTACAAATTTTCAGCTATTTCTAATGCAGCGTAAGTAAGGATACAATCGGCTCCTGCCCTTTTAAAAGAAATCAAACTTTCTTTCATAACCTCTTTTGGTAGCCATTCTTTTTCGATAGCGCCTTTAAGCATCGAATATTCACCGCTTACCTGATAGACAAAAGTAGGTATTTTAAAAGTTTCTTTGACTGCTGAAATTATATCTAAATAGGGCATTCCAGGTTTAACCATAACGATATCAGCTCCTTCGTTGATATCCATAGCGACTTCATGGAGAGCTTCGGATTTATTTGCAGGAGACATCTGATAAGTGTCTTTAGTTTTTTTACCAAAATACTTTGCAGATTCAACAGCATCTTTGAATGGCCCATAAAATTTTGAACTATACTTTGCAGCGTAAGAAAGAATCACTGTATTTTTAAAATTATTTTCTTCAAGACAGTTTCTGATAACTCCGATTCTTCCGTCCATCATATCTGAAGGCGCTATGACGTCAGCGCCAGCTTTAGCGAGCCCTAATGCTTGCTTTTCAAGCGCATTAAGAGTCAAATCGTTATCGACATCATTGTCCTTTCCTAATACTCCATCATGGCCGTGATCTGTGTAAGGATCTAAAGCAACATCAGCGATAACGATCAAGTCTGGAAAAGATTCTTTCATTTTAGATATAGAGATATTTAAAAAGTTATTTTCATTTAAAGCCTCTAGCCCTTCTTTATTTTTTTTCTTTTCATCTATTACCGGAAATACTGCGACTGCCTTTATTCCAGAATCACTTATTTTTTTAATTTCTTCTTCGATCACATTTGAACCAAGCCTATTAATGCCTGGCATCGAGTCTATGCTTTCATGACCTGTAAGATTTTCTTTGATAAAAATAGGTTGAATAAGATCATCTACTGAAATTCTTGATTCAGCGACCAAAGATCTTAATCCTTTTTTAGAGCGAGTTCTTCTGAGCCTTGTACTCGGAAATGATCTCAATATGTCCTTCATAATTATTGGATCGCAATCTTACTTTGCTAGCTTAACTTTTTCTAGCCAATCTTGATAATTTTGATAAGGATAAACTTTTCCAGGTATTAACTGGTTTATTTCATCAAAAGTTTTACCCATTCCACATGAATGATTTGCGGATTCTATGGAAGGAAATTTGTCAAAAACTAATTTAAAAGAACTGCCGCTCATCCAGTAAAAATGTGAGTTTTTCTCGATATTATCTGGCATTTCTTTTGGAATAAGTTCGTACGTTGAAATAAGGGACAATTGATCTTCCTCAGCATCTTTATGAGAAAGTTTGTACCAATTGATTTCGTCAAAAATTTCTATGGGAGGATTCTCTTTCTCGCCCAAACTATCTGAAGATCCATTAACCCAAACTCCTTTTTTTGCTATCTTCTTCCAAGTCTCAATCCCACTCGTCCAAATTAGGTTTGATTCAGAAATATTGTTAATGTTTTCTAATGCATTTCCTCTACTAATGAAAATTCCGGAGTTCTCTATCTTAGATAATTTTATTTTGTCTTCTGAAAAAGGAATCCTTTCATATAAGCTTGGCGAGTCTTCTAAAGGGAAATAACTAGATACTTCCTTTATTTCATTTTGATACTTAAGTTTTGGTTTGAAATAAGTTTTAGATAATTTAAGACCCTGTTCTGTTTCTCCCTTTAAGTAAATCATCTGCCCCTTGGAAGTATTAATGGCAGTAACGCCTATTTTTTGATGACAGCCACCACCATATTTTTTTAAAATTTGCCTTTCTGTATTAACAGTTTCAAAAACATCCTCATCTTTAATTTTTTTTAAGGTATTTTTCACACTTTCGTTTGAAGAAGTGACTTCAATTGCTAAAGCACCTTGTGCCGGGGCTGAAGGGTTTTCTGAGAGAGGAAGCAGCATCCACTTAAATTTTTTCAAAATAGCGAGTAAATCAGATTCTTCATCCACGAATTCAGGAGCTTCTAAAAGTCTTTTAAGAGCAGCAAAGGCGATCACCAAGCCATCCTCGTCAGAATTATAAAATTTTCTTATACGGGTTTGTATGTTTCCTCTAATGTCTTTAAATGTTATTTCTTCGGGTGTCCATGGAAAAGCAAAGGGAAGAAAATTCGAAAGATTTTCTTTTCTTCTGGGAGAAGAAGTGAAAATAGTAATGTTTTTTTTACTTAAAGAAGTGCTTTTAAAAAAAAGTAAATCTCTTGGATCTTCTCTCTCAATTGTAGAAAAAATTTCTGTGCCTTCCAACATTTCTACTGGCAAGTCTTTCCAGGAATGCACTGCAATGTCAGCATTTAAATTCAATAATTCCTCTCTTATGTCGTTAGTAAAGACTCCTGCATCAGGCATTTGGTGCAAAGGTGTTGTCAGATCGATATCTCCTGAGGTTTCTTTTGTAATTAATTCAAATTTGAAGTCATCCACCTTTGCATTAATTTTATCTGCAACTAATCTCGCTTGGATTTTTGCTAAAGTACTTTGTCTAGAAATTATTTTCATAATCTTTCATATAACTTATAAATATATAAGGAGTGTAATTATAAAATTTATATCTATTAATTAGTACTTTCATTTATACTCCGAAATGTAAGTTATTCTATTTTCAAATGAATTATAAAAAATACTTCTCTGACGAATTAACCTCTCTTAAATCTCAAGGTCTTTACAGAAAATTCAGGCAAATTAACCGAAATCAAGTTAATTTTCCTAAAGCGACTGAAAGATTTGAGGGTAAAGAAAGAGCGGTAGAGGTTTGGTGTAGTAATGATTATTTAAATCTTAGCCAGCACCCCTTAGTGATACTAGAATCAGTTAAAGTAGTAAAAGAACTTGGAACGGGATCTGGTGGAACAAGAAATATTTCTGGCACTTCCTCTTATCATGCAGATTTAGAATCAGATCTAGCAGAACTACATAACAAAGAAGCTGCTCTACTGTTTCCTTCAGCTTACACAGCTAATCAATCTACCTTGTGGACATTGTGCAAAAAACTTGACGGCTGTGAAGTTTACTCAGACGAATTAAATCATGCATCAATGATTCAAGGCATTAAAAATGCGAATGTAACCACTCATGTTTTCAAACATAATGACATAGAACATCTAGAAGAACTTTTGAAAACTTCTAATGCCAATACTCCGAAATTAATTGTTTTTGAATCTTTATATTCTATGGAAGGTTTGAGATCACCAATTAAAGAAATTGTTAGGCTCGCAAAAAAATATAATGCTCTTACTTACTTGGATGAAGTTCATTCAGTTGGTCTTTATGGGCCAGAAGGAAGAGGAATCGCTGCTGAATTAAGTGTTTCTGATGATATAGATATCATCAATGGCACCTTATCAAAAGCTTTTGGTCAAATGGGCGGTTATATTGCGGCAAATTCGGACATTATTGATTTCATTAGAAGTTTTGCACCAGGGTTCATATTTACTTCTTCAGCAAACCCAAGCATTGCTGCAGCATCAATTCAGGCAATCAAAATAGCTAAAAAAGCTGATATCTTGAGAGCCAATATAAGAGCGAATTCCGATTTAATAAGAGAGGGTCTTACAGAATACGAGATACCCTTTCTTGCAAACGATAGCCACATAATTCCTATCCATCTATATGAACCTGAATTATGTAAACAGGCCGCTAATGTTCTAATTGAAGAGCATGGAATTTATATTCAACCAATATTCTATCCGACCGTTCCTAAAGGCGATGAAAGATTTAGGGTCACAATTACACCAAAGCACTCAGCTTCAGATGTACAGAGCTTTGTTCAATCTTTAGACAAGGTCTGGAGTGGTTTAAATCTAAAAAGACTTCCAAAAACATCCGATAAAGTAGAAACTAAAGTTTCTAAAATTTATTAATTAATTTTTAAAGAAGAACCCAGGATCTCTGCTGACCTGGGTTCTTAATGATTTGCGAAATTAATGGTGAGTTTATAAATAATAAATGTAAGTCCTATTATTTATAAGGGTACACAAATCATATTCTTTAAAAAGTCCTCCTAATTGAGACTCGTGTATTCATCTCTTCACCAACCGATGCTTGGTGGGTTGAATGCGAATGAGGGAAGTACGTCTCATCAGTTAGGTTTTCTAGATTCGCTTGTATAGTAAGGTCATCAGCCAAATTGTAATAAGCTGCTAAATCAACTCTGGTATAACTTGGAAGATAAAGAGTTGCAGAAGTTCCTATTTGAGAATCTCCTTGAGAAGTTACACCAAAACCTATGCCAAAATCATCACTTACTTGATAACTAGCAAATGCAGTAAAAGTATAATCTGGTATTTCTCTACTTTGGGCAACATTAGCTCCCTCAAAATCTGCATAACTCATTGATAAATCAAGTTGATCAGAAATTCTTCCTGAAAGCTCAATTTCATAACCATCAACTTCTTTGTTTACCATGCCATACTGTTCATCAACGCTGTTAACTGTTCTTGATTTCATTTGAGTACTTTCTGCATGGAAGTATGCTGCAGTAATGAAGAGATCATCTAAAAGTGCAACTTTTATCCCTATCTCCATATTTTCTACTTCATCGGCGTCAAGAACACTTCCCAAAGTAGAATCGTTAGTCATTTTTTTGTATTGCTCCCCTGCTTTAGGAGAAAAGGTGTCGCTATAGCTCAAATAGACAGACATATTTTCTTGTGGTTTGAATATAAGACCGGCTCTTGGTGAAAATAAGTCTTCAGTTTTAGTATAAACTGGCGTACCAGAAGCTTTAAGATCATTTACAGATATTTCATAGTCGTCGTATCGACCACCTATAAGAAGTTTTAAACTGTCAGAAAAATTTATTTGATCTTGAATGAAGATAGAAGTCACTTCGTATTCTGTTGCAGTTTTGCTGCTCAAACTAGAAGTAAAATCAAGAGCGACTGCAGCTCCGGCTTCATCTTTATTAAAAACTCCAGCTCTAATATCAGAAATTAAGAAAGTTTCTCTATCGTACTTTGTGAGTTGAGACATTCCTGAATAAATACCTGAAGTATCATTGGCAAGAGGAGCAGCTCCAGCATTAGTAAAGTATGTGTTGAACCTATGATTAGCATTATCAGTATCCACTATTTCTGCCCCTACTAATAAAGTATGTGTTGCAGAACGAGTTTTGAACTCATTTACAAAATTCAGAGAAAAAATTAAATTATTACGTGATGTTGGATCACGATATCCATCTAAAGCAACTTCTTCTGCTGTAGCATCATACCCGGCTGCATATAAATTTTGATACATTTTTTCAAATTCACTTATAGTGGCGGTAAAGATTAATTTTGAAGTATCTGAAAAGTCTCTTGTAAGAGAAGCTCTTAAAATATCGGCAGTAAGCGTAGTACTATTTAATTCAGGGTCTCCAAAGACTACATCAGCTAAAGTTTCAACTGGCTCTCCATTTGCTCCAGTAGGAATTCCTCTGTCAATAAATCTTTCGTGGTCGGCATATTCGTAAGAAACATCCAGGACTGTTGAATCATCAAGTCTTACTTTTAAGGTAGGATTAAATCCAGCTCTATCTCCATCGTAGTAATTTCTGTGATTATCTAAGTAATCTCTATGCATCATTATTCTTAAGGATCTATTTTCGTTAATTAAAATATTATAATCAGCGGTAAAATCGTAAGCTCCAAAGGTATCAGAACCAATCGCAAATGATCCAAAGGTTTCTCCTAAGACTCCTTTTTTGCTTACTCTGTTGACAACTCCACCCGTTCCGCCTCTACCAAATAATAAAGCGTTGGGACCCCTTAGTATTTCAACTTGTTCTACATTATATAAAGAACGGTAATATTGAACATCGTCTCTAACACCATCTTGAAAAAAATCTGCTGTAGATCTATTACCACGAAAAACAATTGCATCTCTATGTCCTTCTCCTTGAGAAGTGTTTACACCAGGTGTGTATCTAACTAAGTCTCCTAATTCGGTGAAACCACGTCTTGCGATCTCGTCGTCTGTAATAATGGATACTGATACAGGCACATTAATTACAGGTACTGGAGTTTTTAATGCATTAACTCGATCCGAATAAAGTACGTTACCTTTTACGACCAATTCCTCTTCTAGGGCAAATAAGCTTGAAGAAGCAAAAATACCAAGTGTTACTAATAAGCTTGAAGTGATTATTTTTTTCAAGAGAGAAATTCTTTGATTTTAGAAGTTCTATAAATGATAATGATTCTCATTAGTAATACAAATGATAATGAGAATAATTATCATTATAGAATATACTTATTATCCTAAGTTATAAAGGTACAGTGTAAAAAAAGGTACTAACTGATTAAGTTGAGGCTGGATAAAATTTTCGCCAGGTGTATAAACCAAAAACCAAAGAAATGAACCATAGGATCAATTCATAATAATTGGGATTACTATTGTATCCAAAGAATCCTTTTAAAAAGGCCCCTACCCTTCCTGAGTCATGAAATAAATGAGTATATTTGCCTTCACCTTTTATGTCGTAAGTGTAAAGCCAGCTTTGATCCTGCTCAGATAATTCAGATTTAGGTTCAAGGATATTCCATGGCCTTGGGACATCTGATTTTGATTCATACCCAACTAGCGACAACTGATCTGATTTAGTTAAATAACTTTCGATTTCGTGAGTACCATAAGCAACCATCCCCGAAGCTAACAATACTAATAAAAGCGTGGTGGCTTTAAAGAATTGTCTTATATCAAATCTTTTCCCTTGAACTACGATCAAGTAACTTATGGCAATAGCAAGAGACATCCCTAAGAAAAAGCCCAAGTAAGAAAAGCTTCCAGTCAAAGAAAAGCTTCCGATAAGAAATACCACAGTTTCAAAACCTTCTCTAAGTATGGAGAAAAAAACTACGAAGAAAACTCCCCATGTAGAAGTTAAAGCGGCTTCTGTTTGACCCTCCAAAGCGTCTCTACTGCTAACGTGTTTAGATAACCAAAAAATTACATACCAAATTAGTCCAGCGGTAATAAACATAAAAATAGCTTCGAACAAGGCTTTAAGAGAATCATTACCAATGGCTTCTCTTCCTAATATTACAAAATAAGCTACGATGAGACTTGCGATAAGTGAGGCGATTACTCCAAACCATAGCTTGGCTATAGCTCCACTAATATTTTGCTTGGCTAAAAAAACGTAAATTATTCCAACAATTAATGAAGCTTCAAGAGTTTCTCTAAAGACGATAATGAATTCGTTCATAAAAACGAGATGATAATAGTTCTCATTAAAAAAGCAATTTTTTTTGGTGGGCCCGGGAGGACTCGAACCTCCGACCAACGGATTATGAGTCCGCTGCTCTAACCAACTGAGCTACAGGCCCTCGAGACTATTCGTCTAAAAATCCTTTGAGGTGACCGGATCTTGATGGATGTCTTAATTTTCTAAGAGCTTTTGCTTCAATTTGTCGAATTCTTTCTCGAGTGACATCGAATTGTTTGCCAACTTCTTCCAGAGTATGGTCCGTATTCATACCGATCCCAAATCTCATTCTTAAAACTTTTGCTTCTCTGGCAGTCAAGCTTCCTAAAACTCCACCAGTTGCCTCTATTAAATTAAATTCTGTCGCGGAATCTATGGGTGAATCCAATAATGGATCTTCGATAAAATCACCCAACGTTGTATCGTCTTCATCGCCGATTGGGGTCTCAGTTGAAATAGGTTCTTTTGCTATTTTCAAAACCTTTCTAATTTTGTCTTCTGGCATGTCCATTTTTTCACTGAGTTCTTCTGGTGTTGGTTCTCTTCCATTTTCTTGTAGCATCTGTCGAGAAATTCTATTTAATTTATTTATCGTTTCAATCATGTGCACCGGTATTCTTATTGTTCTTGCCTGATCAGCAATTGATCTTGTAATTGCTTGTCTAATCCACCAAGTGGCATAAGTTGAAAATTTATACCCTCTTCGATATTCGAATTTATCTACTGCTTTCATTAACCCGATATTTCCTTCCTGAATTAAATCCAGAAACTGTAATCCTCGGTTGGTATATTTTTTAGCAATTGAAATTACAAGTCTTAAGTTTGCTTCGATCATGTCTTTCTTAGCCCTTCTAATCTTTGTTTCTCCTTTAGTCATTTTAGAAGCCAAAGATTTTATTTCAGCTACCGAAAGTCCAATTTCATCTTCAATATTTTTTATTTTATTTTGTAGTGACTTGATATCATCTACATAATCGGTGAGCTCTCCAACGTAATTTTTTTTACTCTTAAAAATTGGATCTAAAAACTTCAGATTGGTTTCGTTTTCCCTAAAAATATCAAGAAACTCTTTCCTAGGCATTTTGCTTTTTTGAACACATAGGTTGTAAATATCTTTTTCAATGCCTCTGATCTTTCTTGCTAACAATCTTGGTCTGAGTGAAATGACTTCAAACCTTTTAGGAGATAATTTAAGGAATTTAAATATATTGCCAAGCTTTTCTAATTCTTTAACTGCTGCTTCGCTGTCTCTACCTTTTTGGTCAATAGTTTTCTCGGTTTTATTAAATTGCCTTTTCAATGATGACAGACGTTTTTCAAGTTCTTGTAAATCAATTCCGGTAGATTCTTCATCTTCTTCATCGCTGTTAATATCAACATTCTGTCCCGCCTGAGGTCCGGGCAAGACTTCTTCCTCTTCGTCCATAAACCCAACAATGAGGTCAGAAATTCGTTTGTCTTCTTTTTTTATTAAAGCGTATTCAAGGAGAAACTCTTCGATAATTCCAGGAAATTGTGCACAAGAATGAAGTAAATCTCGGGCGCCCTCCTCTATGCTTTTTGCAATAACAATTTCACCTTCTCTAGTAAGTAGGTCTACAGATCCCATTTCTCTCATGTACAACCTTACGGGATCGGTAGTTCTGCCAACTTCAGATTCGATGGCTCCCATTTCGTTCTCAGTAGGCTCAGGAGCCACAGGTTGACTAATAGCTTCCATCGCCTCAGATCCTTCTTCGGGAGCATTTTCAACTACCTGCAAACCTAAGTCGTTAATGGTTTGAATTACTTCGTCTAACTGATCTGGATCTGAAACATCTTCAGGGAGAAAATCATTGATGTCCGCAAAAGTTATGAATCCTTGTTCTCTACCTTTTTCAATTAACTCTCTCAGCCCATTATTTTCAATGTCTTCATCGTACATATATTTATTAACCTCAAAAAAAGTATGAAATTATATCTTAAAACCAAAAAAAATTATCAAAATTATCTATATCTCCCTTAAAATTTTGATTTCAGTTTCATCTAAATTCTCAAAGTTCTCCAACAAAATTTTCTTAAATTCTATTTTTTCATTTTCTTTCATATTGCCTTCAAAATGCTTAGTCTTGAGACTTTCCAGAAAGCTCGTTTTATTATTTTTTTGTAAAAAGTTTATAGCTTGGATTATGTATTCTTTAGCTGAATCTGGAGAGATTAAATTCCTATCTTCCGTTAAATTTATTAAAAAGCTTTTTTCCATTTCAAAAGCATGAAGAATCATCGGAAATGTTGGTTTTTCTTTGGATCTTAAAAAATTTATAAATTTTGAAATAAATTCTTCTTTTGAATCTAACAGAACATTTAATTCTTCTAGATGAGCCATTTCTGGATTATCAATAAGTGTTTTGATGATACTTTTTGTAACCTTGTCTAACTCAAAATTATTTTGTTTTTCTTCAATAATTTTTACCCTTTTCTTTTCAATTACATTTTTTCCTTCGTTTTCAAGGCTAATATTTACTTTTTTTGAAAATTCCTGAACCAAAATATTTTTATAGTTGCTTGAAGGCATTGAGGAAATTAAACCCAGAAATTCTTTTGCGGCCGCAGCTTTATTTTCAAGTGTGTCATCGTATTTATTCAAAATGATTTCAAATAAATATTCTGATAAAACTTTTGATGAATCTATTCTTTTTTCAAATTGTTCTTTTCCTTCTTTTTCTAACAAACTTGAAGGATCTTCGGAATCTGGCAGAAATAAAAACTTTAATACTCTCCCGTCCCTTATGATTGGCAAAGCAATCTTCATGGCAGATTCAGCTGCCTTCATGCCAGCCTCATCTCCATCAAAACAAAAGACAACTTCGTCAACGTAATTGAATAATTTTTCAAGATGATTTTTGCTAGTCGCTATTCCTAGAGTAGCAACTGCATAGAGAATGTCGTTCGAAAATAGAGACAATACATCAGTATAGCCCTCAACTACTACCATTCTTTTTAAATTCCTATTTTTATTCAGCACCTCATGCAATCCATAAAGCTCTTTTCCCTTTTTAAAAACTTCTGTTTCTGCAGAATTTAAGTATTTAGGCATCTCATCTTCAATTACTCTTCCGCCAAAACCTATGACATGACCTTTTTTTGATTTTATTGGAAAGATAATTCTATTTCGGAAAGTATCGTAAATTTTGTTCTTATCATTTTTTTTAAATAAACCAACTTCACTTTTAATAAAATCTTTTTTGCCAATTTTTAAAAAATAATCCTGCAAATTTGACCACCCTGGTGGAGAAAAACCCAGCTCAAAATCATGAATCACCTCATCGCTAATTCCCCTCTTATTCAAGTATTCTTTGATGAAAGAACCGCCAGGGTGATCAGAAATTTGTTTTACATAGAAATCCTTTGAAATTGAATTTGCTTCAACTATTTTTTTATATTTCTCAAAAGACTCGCCTTGAACCCTCTGAGGAAGCTCTAAACCAGCATTAGCTGCCAAAGTTTCTACTGCATCTAAAAATTCCTTTGATTGATAATTCATCAAGAAACCTATCGCGTTGCCTGAAGCTCTGCATCTAAAACAATAATAAAATTGTTTTTGCGAACTGACGCTGAAGGAAGGATTATTTCCATCTTCACAGAAAGGACAAAGAGACCAATGATCTTTCCCTTTCTTTTGAAGTGGAACAAAAGAGTCAATTAAAGACACTATATCTGTTTCGTCTAGTACTCTTTGAATAAAATTGTCTGGTAAAAAACCCGCCATTTAAAGTTGTTCTCTTAGGTAAGATTCTAAAGTTAATTTTGCTGCATATCCATGCGAATCTTCAGGAAGAAATAAATTATTATTTCTTTTATCTATTTTATATTCCATAGAAGTCAAAGTTTCATCTTGAAAAAAAATTTCAATATCTGTTTCTAAAGCTAATTTTTTAGAAAATTTTTCTATCTCTTTACACATCTTGTTCTTTGTTCCGTCAATATTGTAAGGCATGCCAAATATAATCCTATTAACGCCCCACTCATCACAAACCTCAATAATTTTTTTCAGAAGTTGAATCTTTCCTTTGTAAGAGAATGAAAAAAAAACTTTTGAGGACTTAGAAATTGAGTTACCTATGGCAAAGCCAACATGTTTAATTCCATAATCAATGCTGAGAATTTTTAAAGTCACGTTTTAGGCAAGCCAAAATTCCAATCCCGTACAATAGTAATTTCAGAGAATTCTTTCATTGAAGCATCAAAAGGTAAAAAAGGTGATGCCATTTCTAAAATTTCTACGGCTACATTATCTAAAGATTTATTTCCTGAAGATTTTAAAAGAGTGTAATTTATCAATTCACCTTTTGAATTTAATGTTGCCGAAAGCCTTAAAGAAATCAACTCATTTTGAGTAAAATATTTTTTAAATGCGGAATTTCCAATGCTTTCGATTTGCCGTTGCCATGCGCTTACATATAAATTTGCGGCCTCGTTGATTTCACTTTCTGTCAAAAGTTTTTTCGCAAGCTGCCCTTCTTTTATTTGTTCAGAACTATTTCCAAGCTTTGTTGTTTCAAATTTTGGAGCTTGGTCAAATTCTTTGAACTCAGAGAAGTTTAAATTCACACTTACAATATTCTCTTCAATTATTTTTTGATTTGGGACAAAACTCAAACCAATAATGAAAAAAGAATGAAGACTAAAAGAGATAAAAGGGAAAACATAAATTTTTAATTTCATTTTTTAATATCTTTTAATTGATTCACGAAAATTTTAGCTAAATTCTCTCCCGTTTGATCCATTAATTCTCTGAAACAAGTTGGGCAAGTAATATTTATTTCAGTTAAAAATCCTCCAACAACATCTAAGCCTGCAATATAAATACGTTCCCTAATCAAATCTTTTCTTAAAGAATCAACAATTTCTTTATCTCTACGATTCAATGGCTCAGTAAAAGCTTCCCCACCAATGGCTAAATTTCCTCTGAAATCTCCTTCTGGCGGTTTTCTAAGAACAACAGAATTAGGAGGCTCACCATTGATGACTAAAATTCTTCTATCTCCAGAATAAACTTCATCAATAAATTTCTGCATCATAAACATTTCCTGATTATTGTCAGAGACATTTTTTAATTTTTCTTCATAATTTTCGGTAGTAATTTTTTGCACGCCATTACCTCCCATTAGGCCGAGAGGTTTTATGACAGTTTTTTTATACATCATCACAAACTCTTCCATTAACTTTCTATTTGCAGTAACCAATGTATCTGTAATCAATTTTGGATAATTTAAAATGGAGAGTTTTTCGTTGTAAGTTCTCAAACTTGAAGGGCTATTAATAACCGCAAGGCCAGTTTTTTCTGCTGATTCTAATACGTATGTATTGTTAATAAAGTTCATATCAAATGGAGGGTCTTGTCTCATAAGCACAATGTCTAAGGTGTCTAAAGAAATTTTTTCTTCTTCATCTAATGAGTACCATTTGTCTTGATTCATGTAGACTTCGACTTTTTGAATTAATGCCATAGGCGTCTGATTAGAAAAGAATAAATTCCTATGATCTATATAGAAGAGTTCATGCCCTTGCTCTTGTAACTCAAACATTAATAGCAAAGTTGAATCCTTGAAATAATTTATTTCTGAAATTGGATTCATAACTACTCCTACCTTAAACATTTAAGACACCTCTTTTAAAATTTTTAACATAGATAATACTACTATTGGCATAGATTCTGTTTTGATAATCAAATCACCACAATTTATTCCGATAAAGCCATTTTCTTTAAATAGATCTTCCTCTAATTCAGTAAATCCACCCTCTGGACCAATACCTACGTTTATGGAAGAAGAGATTTTTATATCTTTCATACTCAGTTCTGCTTTGGGATCTAAATAAAATTTAGATTCAAAATCTGAAGTTTCAATCCAGTCTTTTAATTGCATTTGGGAAATTTTAGGAATCCAATTTAATCCGGACTGCTCGCAAGAGCTAGCTGAAATCAACTCCCACCGATGGAATTTTTCTTTTTTAAAATCTCTTAATTTTGTTCTATCGCATATAAAAGATGTTAGTGAATTTACTCCTAGCTGAGATGAATCTTTTACGATTTTATCGAAATTTTTTATATGCGAAACTCCAAGATTTACTTTAAAAGTAGGAGAGTTATCTTTTTCTATGATTCCACTCAATTTAATAGTAATAAAGTTTTTTTTTATGTTTTGAATTTCTCCAGAAATTACACATCCTCTGCCATTGAAGATTTCAACTTGATGCCCTTCTTTTAGCTTCATAACCTTTAAATGATTTGATGACGCAAGGCTTAAGTCAATCAAAGAATTAGGCTTAATATTTTGTGGATAATATATCCTAGGTATCCTCATTCGGTTATTATTCCTAATCTTAATTAAAATTACACTATGACAGAAATAATATTAGTGAGACACGGGGAAGCATCAGCTTCTTGGCAAGAATCTACCGATCCTGGGTTGAGTGAATTAGGAGAACGCCAAGCCGAAGAATGTGCTAATTTGCTATTTAATATTAACGGAATAAATAAGTATGAACTTGTCTCAAGCCCTCTTAAAAGAGCTATCGAGACAGGATCAAAACTTGAAGAAAAACTCAAGGGAAATCTAAATATAAACTCCTCGTTTGCCGAGATACCCTCTCCAGGAATTTCTTTAGAAGATAGACAGGCATGGCTAAGAGAAATTTTTAATAAAAAAATATCGGATTTAAAAAAACCTCAAGCAGAATGGAGAAAAAATATAATTGACAAAATTTGGCAAATTGAAAATCCTACGGTTATTTTTTCCCATTTTATGGTGATAAATACTATAGTAGGTTACGTGAAAAAGGATGAATCTATGGTTTGTTTTTATCCAGATAATTGCTCAATTACGAAATTAAATAAGTCCGAAGACGAAATTCATTTAGTAAATTTAGGAAGTGAATTGTCTTCAAGAATAAATTGAAAGTAACCATTGAACGAAGAAAAGAAAACTCTCAAATATCAAGTCGGTCTTTCAATGAGAAGATACTTCAAAAATCTTGATGGGAATAAACCTAAAGACGTATTCGAAATGGTTATGAAAGAAGTGGAAAAACCTCTGCTAGAAGAAGTTATGATTCATTGCAATTGGAATCAATCAGAAGCTTGTAAAATGCTTGGAATAAATAGAGGCACACTAAGAACTAAATTAAAATTTCACAATCTCATTTAATTATGTCCAAGAACACTTCGGTAAAAATAAAACGAGCTTTATTAAGTGTTTCAGATAAATCAGGAATATCCGAACTAGCCAAATCTCTTGAAAATGGAGGCGTAGAAATAGTATCTACGGGAGGAACGCTAAAACATTTGGCAGATGAAGGTATAAAAGTAAAAGAAGTTTCAGACTTTACAGGCTCTCCTGAAATGATGGAAGGAAGAGTAAAAACTCTTCATCCAAAAATACACGCGGGAATATTATCTAGAAGAGAAAAAGATTTTGATGAAGTTAAAGAAAACTTTATTGAAGAAATTGATTTAGTAGTGATTAACCTTTATCCCTTTGAAGAAACAGTTAAGAAAAAAGTTTCATTAGAAGAAACTATTGAGAATATAGATATTGGAGGCCCAACCATAATAAGGGCTGCTGCAAAAAACTTTTACTACGTAACAGTACTTTCATCACCTGAAAACTACTCTGATTTCATTGATGAGTTTAGTGAAAACAATGAAGTGAGTTACGAAACTAGATATGAATTGGCGCGTAAAGCTTTCAATAAAATTTCAGAATATGACCTGGCCATTTCCAAATATTTTAATCCCACTAAAGAAGAGGACTTTCCAAATTTAATTTTTGATAAATATAAAAAGATCAGTGATCTAAGGTATGGAGAAAATCCTCATCAATTTGCTGCTTTTTATGAAGATTCAAAAACCGAATCAAGCGGAATATCTTCTTCGAATCAAATCCAAGGAAAAGAGCTTTCCTATAACAATATTGCTGATACAGATGCAGCAATAGAATGTGTAAGTAATTTTTCTCTCCCAACTTGCGTAATAGTAAAACATGCTAATCCTTGCGGAGTTGCCTCTTCCAAGGAAAATTTAATCGCTTATAAAAAAGCCTTTGCCTGTGATCCCACATCGGCTTTTGGAGGAATAATAGCCTTCAATAATGAGTTAGACGAAACCACAGCCTTGTTTATGAAAGAAAATCAGTTCATTGAGGTTGTGGCTGCTCCAAGTTTTTCACCTGAAGCTTTAAAAGCTTTTAGTGATAAGAAAAATATTCGTCTTCTCGAAGTAAAAAATTTAAAAAAAAGTTCAAGCGGTATTAAATATCATTCAGTTAATTCAGGTCTGCTTTTGCAAAGCATAGATATAGGTGAAATTGATTTTAAAGATTTAAAAGTTGTTTCGAAAAGAAAAGCTAACGAAGCTGAAATTGAAAATTCAATATTCGCCTGGAAAGTTTGTAAATATGTAAAATCAAATGCCATCGTCTATGCAAAAGATAATCAGACTTTGGGAATTGGTGCTGGACAGATGAGTAGAATAGACAGCGCAGAAATCGCCGTGAGCAAGGCCAAAAAAGCGAGTTTTAACTTAGAAGGTTCCTGCATGGCGTCTGACGCATTTTTTCCTTTTCGAGACAGTATTGATGAAGCTGCTAAAAATAGAATTACTTGCGTAATCCAACCTGGAGGTTCTATGAGAGACGAAGAGGTTATTCAAGCTGCAGACGAAAATAATATGATAATGATTTTTACCGGAATGAGACACTTTAGACACTAGATGGATGTTCTGGTAATTGGTTCAGGAGGAAGAGAACATGCAATGGCATGGAAAATCTCACAGAGTAAATTAGCTAACATAATATTTGTCGCTCCCGGTAATGCTGGGACAGAGAGAGAGAAAAAAATAAAAAATGTAGACATTGAAGCAAACGATATCGATTCTCTTTTGTTATTTGCTAAAGAAAAGAAAATTGATCTAACAATAGTTGGGCCAGAAAATCCATTAGTGTCAGGAATAGTTGATCGATTCGAGGAAGAAGGATTATTGTGTTTGGGACCTTGCTCAAAAGGAGCAAGATTAGAGGGATCAAAAAATTTTATGAAAGAAGTTCTTGTCTCAGCTAATATCCCAACTGCAAATTATGCAGAATTTGATAAAGCTGAAACTGCTCTAGATTACTTAGATCATCAAAAAATTCCAATTGTCATCAAAGCAGATGGGCTTGCCGCAGGAAAAGGTGTTGTTGTAGCTTTTAGTAAAAATGAAGCTAAAAAAGCAATTACATCTTTCATGTTAGATAAAAAATTAGGAAGTGCGGGTTCAAAAATAATTATCGAGGAATTCCTAACTGGAGACGAAGCAAGCTTTATAGTTTTAACTGATGGAGACAATATAATTCCGCTTGCTACCTCTCAAGATCATAAACAGAGGGATGATAACGACAAAGGTCCTAATACTGGTGGTATGGGAGCATATTCTCCAACCAAGTTAATTAACGAAGAAATGAATAAAGAAATTCTTGAATCAATTATCAAACCTACTTTGGAAGAACTGAAAAAAAGAGGGATAACCTACAAAGGATTTCTTTATGCAGGTTTGATGATAAATAAAAATAAAATAAAAGTTTTGGAGTACAACTGCAGATTTGGAGATCCTGAAACTCAACCAATTCTTTTAAGAATGAAAAGTGACTTTCTTGAAATGTGTTTCAAAGCATGTGAAAAAAAGCTAAATGACTTTGCAGTAGAATGGGAGAAAAAAGTTTCCGTAGGAGTTGTTCTCGCTTCTGGTGGGTACCCAGAATACTATGAAAAAGGCTATGAAATTAAAGGGATCCCTGAGGATACCGAAGATCTAAAAGTTTTCCATTGCGGTACGAAATCTAAAGACGGAAAAATTCTTACCAATGGTGGCAGAGTATTATGCATAACTTCTAAAAACGAGGAATTAGATAAAGCAATCGATTTAGCATACACAGCAGTTGGAAAAATAAATTGGCAAGGGTCCTTTTATCGCTCTGATATTGGACAAAGGAAAATTAATTAAACACTTTCTGAGATTAACTCTTTTAAAGCTTTTCCGGGAGAAATTTGTTTCATAAATAACTCCCCAATTAAAAATCCATTAATTCCTGCATCTGAAAGGATTTTTAGATCTGATGCATTGTTAATCCCGCTTTCAGAAATTAAAGTAACCGTTTCAGGGATATTGTCTTTTAGGTCTATAGAGTTCTGAATACTTACTTCAAATGTAGATAAATTTCTATTATTAATGCCAATAAGATTTGGCGAAATGGTTAAAGCGGTTTCGAGTTCATCTAGGTTGTGTACCTCGACTAACACATCTAAATTAATGGAAGTGGCATAATCAAAAAAGTCTTTCAATTGAAATTTATCCAAAGCAGCGACAATAAGAAGGAGACAATCTGCTCCAAACGCCTTGGTCTCGATAATCTGATATTCATCTACGATGAAATCTTTCCTCAAAAGTGGAATCTCTACTTCTTTCCTTATCAAATCAAGATAATCAATGTCTCCTTTAAAAAAAGGCTTGTCAGTGAGGACACTTAAACAAGATGCGCCGTTTTTTTCATAGTCTGTTGCAATTTCTATTGGATTAAATTCATCTCTTATGATGCCTTTGCTTGGCGATGCCTTTTTTATTTCAGCAATAATCGCACTTTGGTTTAAGGAAATTTTATTCTGAATTGATTTTATAAACTCTCTTTTTGTATATTGTTCTGACAACTCTTCAAGATTATGCAGAGATTTTTTCACTTTAGATTTCTGAATTGTGTTTTTAGTCTCTTCTATAATTTTTTCTAAAATATTCATTTGAAGCTATTTGAGATTTCTATTAATGCTTGAAGTTTTTCATTTGCTCTTCCTGAATGTATTATTTTTTCAGCAATCGAAAATCCATGATCGATTGAACTCGCAAGACCTGAAGTATAAATAATTGCTGCAGCATTTAATTTGATTATTTCCTCTCCAGCTGGGAAAGATCCATTTAAAGTCTTCAAAACTTTCTCATAACTATCTTTTGCAGAAGTGACTTTTAAAAGATTGATGTCAAAATTTTCTATATCAAAATCTTCAGGTTCTATTTCAAACTCTATAATTTTATTTTTTTTTAATTCAGCTACATAGGTTTTTTTAGCAGCACTAATCTCATCCAAACCATCTTCTGAGTGGAAGACCAATGCTCTCTCAGCGCCAAGTTTTTTCAAAGTTTCGGTAATTGGGATTATCCATTTCTTATCAAAAACTCCTATATTTTGTTTTAACGCTCCTGCTGGATTTGTTAATGGTCCAAGTAAATTGAATATTGTTTTTTTTCCTATTTTTGCTCGGGCTGGCATCACATATTTCATACCCGGATGATGATTTTGAGCAAACATAAAACCTATGCCAACAGATTCGAGACATTTGGAAACTTGTTCAGAATCAATTGAAATGTTGACTCCTGCTGCTTCCAAAATGTCAGCGCTTCCACTTACTCCAGTAGAAGTTCTATTACCATGTTTTGCTATCTTTACTCCTCCAGCAGCAGCAACGAAAGCAGAACAAGTTGAAATATTCATTATATTTTTCCCCAAACCTCCTGTTCCACAACAATCTACTAAGTCTTTAAGATTTGTATTAACTTTGATTGAATGTTTACGCATACTTTTTACGGCGCCTACAATTTCTTCAACAGATTCACCCTTTTCAGACAACGCTTGAAGGAAAGAAATTATTTTTTCCTCTGAAATTTTTCCTTCGAAGATTGCATTAATTATCTGGAACGTTTCATCTTCGCTAAGATCTGAGCCACTAATAACATTTGAAATTATTTTTTCTGCATTCATTTCAAATCCAAAAAATTTGATAATATTTTTTTTCCATTTTGAGTTTTTATCGATTCTGGATGAAATTGAACGCCAGCTACTTTTAAACTTTCGTGATGGATGCCCATTATAACTCCGTCTTCAGAAGTTGCGTTCACAAGGACTTCATTTGGCAAAGAACCTGGATCAATAATCAAAGAGTGATAACGAGTCACTGTAAAGTTATCGTCAATTCCTCTAAATAAATAATTCGCGTCATGCTTAATTCTAGAAAGTTTCCCATGCATTGGAATGGGAGCCTTGATAATTTTTCCACCAAAAGCTTCGCCTATTGCCTGGTGTCCTAAACATACCCCAAGAATTGGAAATTTTCCTTTGAAAGTTTTTATAAGCTCTAGAGAAACTCCAGCTTGTTTTGGAGCGCAAGGTCCGGGAGAAATAACCAAATATTCTGGGTTCAAATTCTGAACATCTTCTACTGAGATTTCATCATTTCTGTAAACTTTTACCTCTTGCCCAAGCTCGCCAAAATATTGAACTAGGTTGTAAGTAAAAGAGTCATAATTATCAATCATCAAAAGCATTAATCCATCTCCTCAAGAGCATTAAAGATAGATTGAGCTTTATTTAAAGATTCTTGATACTCTGCTTCAGGATCTGAATCATGCACGATTCCTCCTCCAGCTCTAACTTTCAATACATTTTTTTGAATAATCGCTGTTCGTATAGCTATGGCTGTATCCATATTTCCCGTCCAAGACAGGTAACCTATTGCTCCACCATAAACTCCCCTCCTATCGGGTTCAAGCTCTTCAATAATTTCCATTGCTCTTACTTTAGGAGCTCCTGAAAGAGTTCCTGCTGGTAAAGTTGCTTTTAGAACGTCAATAGCTGATTGTCCTTGTTTTAAATCGCCGATGACATTAGAAACCAAATGCATTACGTGAGAGTACTTTTCGATAACCATTTGATCTGTGGTTTCAACGCTACCAATATTTGCAATCCTTCCTACATCATTTCTTCCAAGATCTATCAGCATTAAATGTTCAGCAATTTCTTTTTCATCATTAAGTAATATTTTCGCCAATTCTTCGTCTTCTATTTCATCCTTTCCTCTTTTAACCGTTCCTGCAATTGGTCTTACAGTGACTTGGTTGTTTTGTAATCTAACTAAAATTTCTGGAGAAGCTCCTACAATATGAAGATCATCTATCTTAAGAAAATACATATAAGGAGAAGGATTTAATTTTCTCAGCGCTTTATAAAGAGACATTGGAGAGCCTTTAAAATTCGTTGAGAATTCCTGACCATAGACAACTTGCATAACGTCACCTTCTAGAATGTAATCTTTAATTTTTTTTACGTTTTGTAAATAATCTTTTTTTGAAACTGACGAACTGAATTCTATTTTATTTTTTTTTGAGTTATCTTGATCTTCGAGTGGTGTATTAATTTGTTGGAGAATTTCGTCTATCCTTAAATTAGCTAACTTCTCATTTTTCTCAGAATCGTTAACAATAATAAACAAATTTTTTTCATAATTATCGTAAACTATTAACTCGTCAGAAATCATCAAGGAAATTTCAGCATAATTTAATTGGGGTTTTTTAGAGTTACTTAATTTTTTTTCAATGTGTCTGATTGTGTCATAACTGAAGTATCCTACTAAACCGCCGGTAAAATCTGGCAAGCCTTCAATTCTTTCGACTTTTTGGGACTTCATAAAATCGTCAATTTCATCAAGCGGTGAATCAGATAATTTAATTTTTTTGTCCGTGGGCAAACCAATAATAGAATATTTTGCCCATTTCTCTCCGCCTTCAACGCTCTCAAAAAAATAAGAATTCTTATCATCCAAAAATCTCATATAAATTTCTAGGGGTGTAATTTCTTCACTAGGAATTTTTTTAAAAAAAGTTTTACGTTTCATTCTTTATGAATTTTACTGATAATTCAGACCAAATTTTTTTGATAATTCTCCCCTATTTGCTTCGACCACAATTATGGCTTCATGACAAATTCTTTCTTTTGAGTAGGGAATTCCTTTTTCAAGCACTAACTCCTTGTCTTGATCTATGAATAAAATATCTATCGGAATACTTGTATTTTTCATCCACATACATCTCAATTGTTCATTTTTCCACAGAAAATGAAGTTCATGGTTCGGTTTCAATTCTTTCTTAAACATTAATCCTTTTTTTCTGTCGGAGTCACTCGTGAGAAACTTAACGCAGCTTTTAGAATTTTTGTCGTAGGAGTAGTCTTCAGCACAATCAATTTCAGCAAATCCAAAAGCTGAATAAATGCTAAGAAAAATTATCCCTAAGTGTTTTAACCGCATGAGAATAATTTTTGTGATTGAAGATAGCGGATCCTGCAACAAAAGTATCTGCACCTGCTAAAGAAATTTGAGAGACATTATCTGAATTTACTCCACCATCAACTTCTAAGCGTATTATTTTCTTACTCTCATCAATCAAGTTTCTCAAGTCTCTTATTTTTTCTATAACCTCTGGTATAAATTTTTGACCACCAAATCCAGGAAAGACACTCATCAACAAAACCATGTAAAGATCCTTTAAAAATGGGTTTAAAACATTCAAGGATATATCTGGATTCAAAACTAACCCAGGTTTGCAGCCAAGATTTTCAATTAATTCGAGAGACTTCTCAGGATCCTTTGACGCTTCAGGATGAAAGGTGATGGAAGTAGCGCCGCTGTCCGCAAACATTTTAATAAGATCATCTACTGGATCTACCATTAAGTGGACATCAATGGGGCAATTAATGTTATTTTTTCTCAAAGATTCGCAAACCATTGGGCCAACAGTCAGGTTTGGAACGAAATGATTATCCATAACATCAAAGTGGATCCAGTCTGCTCCAGCACTGAGCACATCTTTTACTTCCTCGCCTAACCTTGCAAAATCAGCGGATAAAATTGAAGGTGCTATTACGTTTGATTGTTTAGACATTTTCAAATTTTACTATTCAGCGATTAAGACGTCTAACTCTTCGATATCACTTTTTTCGTTAATGTTTTTTACCACGCCTTGAAAAACCTCACCTGACAAAAGTTTTCTTTTAGCATAGGGTAATAATAAGTCCTTCCAAAGTTCTTTATTGCTTGGAGTTTCTTGAGGAATTATTTCAGGATTTATAAGGGCTATTCCTGAATAAGTGTATTCTTTTTTATTCAATTCAATACTAATTTTGGAATCCAACAAATCAAAATCTCCTCGAGGATTTAATTTTTCTCTTACCAAAACAAGATGAGCTTTACCCTCAGTTCTATGAGAAATTAATCTTTGAAGAGGGTAATTAGTCCATAAATCTCCACTCATGAGAAGAAAAGGTGAATTATCTAAATATTTTTTTGCATGAATTAATGCTCCGCCCGTACCTAATAATTCACTTTCTTCTGAATAAACTATTTTCATGCCAAAAGATTCTCCATTTCCAAAATATTTAATTATTTCTTCTCCTAAATAGTGTAAGTTAATTACAACTTCATTGATTCCAGCGCTTCTAAGTTTTATTAAATTCCATTCCAATAAAGGCTTACCTTTTATTAAAATAAGTGGTTTTGGACAATCATTTGTTAGAGGTTTAAGTCTTTCTCCTTTACCTGCTGCTAAGATAAATGCTTTCATATCAGGACTGATTCCATTTTATTTTGAAGTGGATTTTTTAAGTCAGTCATTACATTAGATAGGCTTCTTAATTCATCATATTTTGCAGACGTATTGATCAAGAAGCCTAATAA
>OZSS01000015.1_pt1 | contig 78537 bp, 77 predicted proteins | sample 1779911 | NCBI WGS metagenome assembly OZSS01 (sample SAMEA2603589, study PRJEB24840) | metagenome | biome: Water; feature: Photic zone; material: Seawater sample | place: Mediterranean Sea | collected 2013-11-12 | depth 10 m
CAGGTCGGAACTTACCCGACAAGGAATTTCGCTACCTTAGGACCGTTATAGTTACGGCCGCCGTTCACCGGGGCTTCGATCAAGAGCTTCGTCCGAGGACTAACCCCATCAATTAACCTTCCGGCACCGGGCAGGCGTCACACCCTATACTTCCACATTAGTGTTTGCAGAGTGCTATGTTTTTAGTAAACAGTCGCAGCCATCTGGTATCTTCGACCTCTTTCCGCTCCAGAAGCAAGTTCTTTCACGTAATAGAGGCGTACCTTCTCCCGAAGTTACGGTACCATTTTGCCTAGTTCCTTAACCCAAGTTCTCTCAAACGCCTTAGTATTCTCTACCTGACTACCTGTGTCGGTTTACAGTACGGCTTCCTATTACCTGAAGCTTAGAAGTTTTTCCTGGAAGTATGGCATCGATCACTTCTCAACTTAAAAAAGTTAATCGTCATCAGTTCTCAGTCAAAGATACTCCGGATTTACCTAAAGTATCGACCTACAACCTTAAACAGGGACAACCATCGCCCTGATGATCTAGCCTTCTCCGTCACTCCATCGCAGTAATAGCAAGTACAGGAATATTAACCTGTTTTCCATCGACTACGGCTTTCGCCCTCGCCTTAGGTACCGACTAACCCTGTCCCGATTAGCGTTGGACAGGAAACCTTAGTCATTCGGCGGAGAGGTTTTTCACCTCTCTCTCGTTACTCATGTCAGCATTCTCACTTCTGATACCTCCAGAGAATTTCCCAATCCTCCTTCACAGGCGTACAGAACGCTCCTCTACCATAGATTAAAAATCTATTCGCAGCTTCGGTGTATGATTTAGCCCCGTTATATCTTCCGCGCAGGCCGACTCGACTAGTGAGCTGTTACGCTATCTTTAAAGGATGGCTGCTTCTAAGCCAACCTCCTAGCTGTTTAAGCCTTCCCACATCGTTTCCCACTTAATCATACTTTGGGACCTTAGCTGGCGATCTGGGTTGTTTCCCTTTCCACTACGGACGTTAGCACCCGCAGTGTGTCTCCCGTGCTAATACTTCTTGGTATTCGGAGTTTGCGTCGGTTTGGTAAGTCGGGATGACCCCCTAGCCGAGACAGTGCTCTACCCCCAAGAGTAATACACGAGGCGCTACCTAAATAGCTTTCGAGGAGAACCAGATATCTCCGAGCTTGATTAGCCTTTCACTCCAATCCACAGCTCATCCCCTCATTTTTCAACATAAGTGGGTTCGGGCCTCCAGTAAGTATTACCTTACCTTCACCCTGGCCATGGATAGATCGCCCGGTTTCGGGTCTACTCCCTGCGACTTAACGCCCTATTAAGACTCGGTTTCCCTATGCCTACCTTAAAAAGTTAAGCTTGCCACAGACAGTAACTCGCTGACCCATTATACAAAAGGTACGCAGTCACTCCGTTTATCCGAAGATAAACTTAGAGCTCCTACAGCTTGTATGCATACGATTTCAGGTTCTATTTCACTCCCCTCTCCGGGGTTCTTTTCGCCTTTCCCTCACGGTACTGGTTCACTATCGGTCAGCTAGGAGTATTTAGCCTTGGAGGATGGTCCCCCCATGTTCAGTCAAAGTTTCACGTGCTCCGACCTACTCGATTTCACGAAATAAGAAAATTAAATCACAGGACTATCACCTTCTATGGTCAAGCTTCCCAACTTGTTATTTTTTCTCTTAAAACGCTTAAGGGCTGTTCCGCTTTCGCTCGCCGCTACTAACAGAATCTCGGTTGATTTCTTTTCCTACAGGTACTTAGATGTTTCAGTTCCCTGCGTTAGCTTCATTACCCTATGTATTCAGATAATGATACCTAGGTTATCCTAGGTGGGTTTTCCCATTCGGAGATCTCCGGGTTGTAGTTTGTTTATCAACTTACCGAAGCTTATCGCAGATTACCACGTCCTTCATCGCCTCTAGCTGCCAAGGCATCCGTCGTATGCACTTAATTACTTAACAAATGTTTCTAAACAAAAAATGTTTGAAAGTTAAGTTTCTTTGAATAATAAGCGCCTAATTTTATTTGCCATTAGCATTCAGAATCGAATTGAATTCGATTCTTGAACTTGATGTTTAAAAGTTATAAAACTTTTAAATAATTATTAATAATTGATAACAGTAATTATTAATATTTGGATCACAATACTTTTAAAAAACTCTCAAGACCCATTTAAGGTCTGAAATTAATTCATGTAATTCGAGCGAACACTCACAACAAAGATAGTGTATTTATAGTTAGGAGGTGATCCAGCCCCAGGTTCCCCTAGGGCTACCTTGTTACGACTTCGTCCCAGTCGCGTATCACACCGTGGGGGCCGCCCTCCAAAGGTTAGGCAAACCACTTCTGGTGCAACACACTCCCATGACGTGACGGGCGGTGTGTACAAGGCCCGAGAACGTATTCACCGCGACATTCTGATTCGCGATTACTAGCGATTCCTGCTTCATGGAGTCGAGTTGCAGACTCCAATCCGGACTAAGGAAGACTTTGTGGGATTGGCTCCAGCTCGCGCTTTCGCAGCCATCTGTATCTCCCATTGTAGCACGTGTGTAGCCCAACCCGTAAGGGCCATGATGACTTGACGTCGTCCCCGCCTTCCTCCGTGTTATTCACGGCAGTCTCCTTAGAGTTCCCACCCGAAGTGCTGGCAAATAAGGATAAGGGTTGCGCTCGTTACTGGACTTAACCATACATCTCACGACACGAGCTGACGACAGCCATGCAACACCTGTCACAGAGTTCCCGAAGGCACAAATCTATCTCTAGAAAATTCTCTGGATGTCAAGGGTTGGTAAGGTTTTTCGCGTTGCATCGAATTAAACCACATGCTCCACCGCTTGTGCGGGCCCCCGTCAATTCATTTGAGTTTTAGCCTTGCGGCCGTACTCCCCAGGCGGAGAACTTAATGCGTTAGCTGTGCCACTGAATCTCAAGGATCCAACGGCTAGTTCTCATCGTTTACGGCGTGGACTACCAGGGTATCTAATCCTGTTTGCTACCCACGCTTTCGCACCTCAGCGTCAGTTACGGACCAGCGAGTTGCCTTCGCCATTGGTATTCCTCATGATATCTACGCATTTCACCGCTACACCATGAATTCTACTCGCCTCTTCCGTACTCCAGTATGCAAGTTTTGAATGCAGTTCCCAGGTTAAGCCCGGGGATTTCACACCCAACTTAGCATACCGCCTACGCGCGCTTTACGCCCAGTAATTCCGATTAACGCTTGGACCCTCCGTATTACCGCGGCTGCTGGCACGGAGTTAGCCGGTCCTTATTCTGTAAGTAATGTCACGGTCAACAGGTATTAACTATTAACTTTTCTTCCTTACCTAAAGTGCTTTACAACCCTAAGGCCTTCTTCACACACGCGGCATGCCTGGATCAGGGTTGCCCCCATTGTCCAATATTCTCTACTGCTGCCTCCCGTAGGAGTCTGGGCCGTGTCTCAGTCCCAGTGTGGCTGATCGTCCTCTCAGACCAGCTAGAGATCGTAGTCTTGGTGAGCCATTACCTCACCAACAAACTAATCTCACGCAGGCTCATCAAACAGTGAAAGCTTCCAAGGAGAGGCCTTCTTTCCCCCGTAGGGTGTATGCGGTATTAATTCGAGTTTCCTCGAGCTATCCCCCGCTGAATGGTAGATTCCTACGCGTTACTCACCCGTTCGCCGCTTTACTCATTTCCGAAGAAACTTTCTCGCTCGACTTGCATGTATTAAAGCTGCCGCCAGCGTTCAATCTGAGCCATGATCAAACTCTTCAATTAAATTAAACGGATATTTTTCTCAAAAAATATCAAAAAAGGGTTTTGAATATAAATATTCAAAAAATGACACATACCTCTATTTACAAGGCAAGTGTCCGCACGAATTACATGAACTAATCTGTTAAAAAACTCCCTGTACAGTATATTACTGCGCAGGAAATTGCGATTATACATAGGTATCGACTTTATAAAAGCTTTAATTCGTGCTTTTTAAAGTTATTTTCAAAAACCTCTTTTTACCTACTTGAAACAGAGTTTTTGAGTTAATTTTTATCTTAAAATTTTCATCTAGTATTCTTTTTCCATCTACTCTAACAGCGGATTGATTTATCATTCTTTTTGCTTCCGACTTACTCTTGCAAAGCTTTCTTTCTTTGAGATCTGGATGGCTAAGAACGTCTATCAAATTCATAGAGTTACCCTTCACTTTTATATTTTCCGCAGAAATTTCTGTCGGATCATTTTTTTGACTAAATCTGTTTTTAAATTCATTTAATGCTTTAGTAGCGTTATTTTTTCCATGAAATCTTTCTACAATCTCAAAGCCTAATAAGAGTTTTGCCTCCATCAAACTACTTCCAGTTTTGGAAAGTTTTTTTAATTTATCTATTTCTTTATTAGTCTTAAAACTCAACAAATCGTAATATCTCCACATCATCTCATCTGAGATAGACATTAACTTTCCAAACATTTCGTCTCTACTGTCAGTTAAACCTATGTAATTATTTAAAGATTTAGACATTTTTTTTATACCGTCAAGACCTTCCAAGATTGGCAGAGTCATAATAATTTGTTCTTTCATACCGTTGATTCTCTGAATATCTCTTCCCACAAGAAGGTTAAATTTTTGGTCGGTTCCGCCTAACTCCACGTCAGCTTTTAATTGAAAAGAGTCGTATCCTTGAACTAAAGGGTAAAGAAACTCATGAACTGAAATTGGTTGGTTATTTTTATATCGCTTACTAAAGTCGTCTCTTTCTAACATTCTTGCAACAGTCATAGATGAAGCCAACTTTATAAAATCTTCTGGAGTCATCTTTTTGAACCAGGTCGAGTTGAATTTAATTTCAGTTTTCTTTGGATCTAGAATTTTAAAAATCTGTTTTTCATATGTTTTAGCATTCCTTTTTAAATCTTTTCCTGAAAGAACCGGTCTAGTTTCGCTTACTCCGGAAGGATCTCCGATGGATCCAGTAAAATCTCCAATTAAAAAAACTACTTTATGCCCAAGATCTTGGAATTGTTTTAATTTATTAATTAAGACAGTGTGTCCAAGATGTAAATCTGGAGAAGTGGGATCAAAACCTGCCTTGATAGTAAGTTTTTGTTTCTTTTCTATCAAAGATATAAAATCCTTTTTGGGTATTACTTCTTCGACCCCTCTGAGAAGTATTTCAATTTTTTCTTGAAGTATGCTCATGAAAGTTAAGATGTCATAAAATAGTACTTATAACTTTAACAGATAAAATTATTGATAATAAAAAATGGGAAAGGTTTTTTTTGAACTCAGATATTACCTAATTATTTTAATAATTTTTATTTTCGTCTTTTTAAGTTTGGTTTTTTTTCCAAACTTTTCTTTTGTTTCGAACAGCGCTGATTATGAAATCTTGGAAGTTACAAGAGAAAAAATTGAGGTTAAGAATAGCGATTTTGCCTTAGGCAATGATATTAATAATTCAAATCAAATTTTTGAAATAAAAAAAAATGATACTCTTTTAAATCTTCTCAAGCAGTCCGGCTTGAAAGACAGCTTCATCAGAGCACTAATAAAAACTAAGGGATCTGAAAAGTTAGCTCGGATAAAAATTGGAGACTCCTTGGAAATTTCAAAAAAAATATCTGGGGAGCCAAAAGAAATCTTTTTGACTTCTAATGGTTTTGAAGGCGTTTTAGCTAAATTTGAAAATAATATATTCACTATTAAAAGATTCTCTAGGCCTCTAGAGAAATTGGAAAGATTTGCATCCGTGATTATTGAAAATTCATTATACGAGTCTGCTCTAAATGAAGGACTTTCAGATAGTCTAATAATGGACTTGGTTTATATTTTTGGATGGGATATCGATTTTATATTTGATATAAGACCGGGAGATAAATTTGATGTTTTGTATGAAGATTTTTATTGGAATGGTATTCAGGTTAAAAATTCAGACATCAAGGCGGCGAGATTTATCAGAGGAAATAAAGTTTTCACAGCTATTAGATATTATTACGCAGATGGAACGAAAGAGTATTTCTCAACAAGAGGAAAAAATGTAAAAAAAGCTTTTTTAAGAACGCCAGTTGATTTTAGTTATATAAGTTCAAAATATAATCTGAACAGGAAGCATCCTGTTTTAAATAAAATTAGAGCCCATACAGGAGTTGATTACGCTGCTCCTAAAGGTACTCCAATTATCTCCACAAGCTCTGGTACGATTGCTTTTATTGGAAATAAAGGAGGATATGGAAGATTAATTGAAATAAAACATACTGAAGATTATTCAACTAGATATGCACATTTATTTAAATACAAAAAAGGTTTGAAAATAGGAGATAAAGTAGACCAAGGAGAAGTAATAGGTTACGTAGGAAAGTCAGGTCTTGCGACAGGTTATCATCTTCACTATGAATTCAGGGTAAATGGTATGCACACCGATCCGTTAACTGTAAAACTTCCCGATGCAGAACCGATTATTGACTCAGAAAAAGATAAATTTAAGAGAGTAGCTATCAAAATGATCAACAGAATAGACGATCTTTATTTACAAATTTATGCAATCAACCAGTAAAAAAAATAATTATTTTATTGGAACGCTTTCTGGAACAAGCATGGACGCAATTGATGCATCTATCTACAAAATTACCAATAAAATAAAACTAGTTGATTCGATATCCTTCAAGATGCCTGAAGATCTAAAAGCTAAGTTATTCTATCTATCAAAAAGTAAAAAAAATCTGTTTCAAAATCCTACAAAGGCTCTTAAGCAAGCAGATGATGAGTTCACTAGAATTACTGTTAAGACTATCAAGAGATTAATTAAAAAATCAGGTCTTTGCAGCTCAGATATAACGGCTATTGGTTCTCATGGACAAACGATTCAGCATTCTCCTTTTTCAAAAAAACCATACTCTTTGCAAATTGGAAGTCCAGACTTGATTGCGATTCAAACTGGCATAACTACGATCGGTAATTTTAGACAAACTAATATTATTAATGGAGGTAGTGGAGCACCTCTGACTCCAGCATTTCATCAAAAATTTCTAAGAAATAAAAAGCAAAATAGAGTAATAATTAACATTGGTGGAATATCGAATCTTACGCTATTGCTCAAAAATCAAAAAATCATGGGGTGGGATTCTGGGCCAGGAAACTGTTTAATAGATCAAAGCGTAAAGTTTTTCTCTAACGGAAAAAATTCATTTGATAAAAATGGTCGTTGGGGGAAAAAAGGAGATTTAAAGAAATTAGATAAATTAATAAATGAATTTCTTTCAAGGGAATATTTTCATCGAAAGCCTCCGAAAAGTGACTCTACTGAAAATTATAATTTTTCTGAAATTTACTCAAGAGAAATACAAATTTCCAAATTTGATTGGATTTCAGCAATGACTGAAATTACTGCTAAATCAATTTTTAATTCTCTAAAAGAAAACTGTAATGTTAAAGAGTTAGGAATTTATCTTTGCGGAGGGGGCAGTAAAAACTTATTTTTAATGGATTTGATAAAGTCAAAATTACCAAAAAAATGGAAGCTTTATACCACTGAGGCTTTAGGGATAGATCCCATGTTAGTAGAAACTTCTACTTTTGCGTGGCTTGCAAAACAGAGAATTGAAAGTAGAAAAATAAATCTTCGTTCTTCAACAAATGCTGAAATCTCTTTAACCGGAGAAATTTTTAAAAGTTAAATTGAGAAAGATGATCCACATCCACAGGTTGTAACTGCGTTTGGATTATCTATAACGAATCTTGAACCTTCCAAATCTTCTTTGTAATCCAAAGTAGATCCAAAAATATACTGCATGCTTAACGGATCAATTACTACTGAAAACTCTTCCTTCTTAAGAAAGGTATCATCATCTTCGAAATGATCTTCAAGTTTAAAGCCATATTGAAAACCTGAACATCCTCCGCCTGTAACAAAAACTCTAAGAGAAACTTTCTGACCTGCTTCATCCGAGACTAACTTTCCGATGCGCTCTAATGCAGCATCTGAAATGGTTAATTCTTGAGGCGTATATTTTTCAACCATCTTTTAATGTCACTCCTTCGTGTTCGTTTGCACCACTCATCAAATTAAAACATTGAATTGCTTGTGATGCAGCACCTTTCATTAAATTATCTATTGCAATATGGATGGTTAAAATATTTTCTTTCATGAACAAGGAAATATCACAGAAATTTGTATTTTGTACCTTTTTTAACTCAGGAACAGTACCTTTTGTTAATACTCTAACAAATTTTTCATTTTTATAAAAGTTTTCATAAGTTTCTTGGATCGAATCTTCGAAATTCGAAGTTTCAACATAACAAGTTACATATTCTCCTCTAAAAATAGGCAGTAGATGAGGAGTAAAAACTATTTTATTATTAAGCTTGTAATTTTTTTTAAAAAAATGGCCTATTTCAAATTGATGACGATGAGACTGCGCCGAGTAAGCTTTAAAATTATCGACTATATCATCCGACAGGTCTGACTCTACTTTATTTCTTCCTGCGCCACTGATACCTGATTTAACGTCAAATATGATGTTTGAACTTGCTTTTATATTATTGGCAATAGGAAGGAGTCCTAAAATAGAAGCTGTGGGGTAACAACCAGGAACAGCTACTAAATTTGCTTCTTTTATCTTATTTCTTTCTTTTTCGGGTAACCCATAAACAGCAGAATTTAGTAAATTTTTTGCCCTATGCTCATCTTCATAAGCTTCAGCCCACAATGAAGCATCGCTTATTCTAAAGTCTGCCGATAAATCAATAATTTTGATATCTTTCTCCAACAAAAAAGGGACATAGTCCATAGAAAAATTGTGTTGAGTGGCAAAAAAAACATAATCAAGGTCCTGCTCCTTTAAATCTTCAACTGAAGACAATTGAAGATTTGGAATTCTTTTGAATTCATTAATTTGTTCGTAAAGATTTTTGCCTATGCTTCCAGACGATGACACGAAGGATACTTCAAGATTATCCATTTCATCGAACAACTTCAATAGCTCGACTCCAACATAACCTGTAGCTCCTACCAAACCTATCTTATACTCTTCCATTTTTTTTAATAACTTGGATTGACTGAACGCAGCATTATAATGACTTTAATATAATATGAGACATAAAAAATATATTTTATCCATATCTGGTCAAGATCCGACTAATGGAGCTGGTAATAGCTTAGATATATTAGTAGCGAATCAACATAATTTTCATTGCCTGTCATCTATTACTAATTTGACTATTCAGGATGCAGAAAAGTTGCACAAAGTTGAAGATGTTAACGAAAGCTTTTTTCAAAAAAATCTCAAAAACCTTAATGAAAATTTCAATATATCAGGCGTCAAGATTGGAGCAATTTCTTCAAATAAAATTATTGAATCCACGTCAAAATTTCTAGATCAATTTACAAAAATTCCTGTAGTAATTGATCCAATAATAGAAGCTGGTGGAGGTGGGAAATTCTTAAAGAAACAAAATATTAATTTTTCTCTTGAAAAGCTATATCCTCAGGCAACATTGCTAACTCCAAATTTAAATGAATTAAAAATCTTAAGCGGATGTAAAACTGAAAAAGATTCTATCAACTCTCTTTTAGATTTAGGTATTAAAAATATTTTTGTAACTGGCAAATCAAGAAAAAATGAAGTTATAAGCACGCTGTTTGTAAATGGTATAAAAGAATTAGATGTAAAGGCAAAGAAAATCTCCAAAACTTTTCATGGATCTGGTTGCGCACTATCTACCTCGATTCTATGCAACTTTATCAAAACGAAAGATCTGAAAGAAAGTTGCTTAAATGCTAATGAATACATGAGAAAAATTTTGAAGAATTCTATTAAAACAAAAAATCAAGATTTTATTAATTTCGGCTTATGAATTCTATTTATGCCATAACTCCGGTAAATTTAAGCCTAGAAAAAATAATTTCTAAAACATCTAATTTATTGGAATTAGGAATTAAAACTTATCAATACAGAGACAAAAATAATGATTTAAATATCATAAAAGATAATTCAAAAATCCTTTTAGAACTTATAAAAGAAAATGGTGGAGAGTTAATAATTAACGATTATCCAGAAATAGCATTAGAAATTGGAGCGGATGGATTTCATTTGGGATTTGAAGACTATCAAAAGAAAAAAAATCAAAATTTTTTAAAAAAACATTTAAATCTAATTAAAGAGAATTATATTAAAGGCCTTTCTTGTAAGTGGAATTTAGAGTTAGTTTCAAATCCTCCAGAAGATATTTTAGAGTGGGATTATTTGGCGGTAGGATCTTTTTTTAAAAGCCAAACCAAAAAAGATATTTCGTTAGCGAGATCAGATATGATTATGAAAGAAGTTTTGTTAAAAACAAAAAAACCACTGTATTCTATTGGTGGAATCAATAATGAAAACATTATCAATTTAAAAAAAATGGGATATAAGAAATTCGCTATCTCGGAGGGAGTTTACGCTTTCGAAGACCATGAAATTAAAAATATAATTAAAATAAATAATGAAGGAAATTAACGTTCTTGGCGTTGGAAATGCTTTAGTTGATAAACAATTTATTATTAAAGACGACATTTTAAAGGAGATTTCAATAGAAAAAGGAACCATGGGTTTATGCGATAGTGAATCCCAAAATGTTTTCTATAAAAAATTATCTGAAAATTATAAAAAAAGTGAAGATGCTTGCGGAGGCTCAGCCACCAATACTATTTTTGCCTTGGCATCTTTGGGAAGTAAATGTGGTTTTTTTGGAAAAGTAGCGAACGACGAAAATGGTTCATTTTACAAGAAAGATCTTGAAGACGTAGGAATTATAAACGACGTGATTTCTAATGATAAAGGAGACACAGGTACTTGTTTAATTATGATTTCTGAAGACGCAGAAAGAACCATGAGCACATGTCTAGGCATCAGCGCTAATTTGAAGCCTTCAGACATAGATGAAGACTTAATAGAAAAGTCGGAAATAATTTATCTAGAAGGCTACCTTGTGAGTTCAGACGAATGCAACTTGACGAGTAAAAAAATTATAGAAGTTGGTAGAAGTAAAGAAGCTAAAATAGCTATTAGCCTATCAGATCCGAACATAGTAAATGCTTTCAAAGAAAGGTTACTTGATTGGCTCAAAGAGCCAATTGATTATTTATTTTGTAACTTTGAAGAAGCAAAAGCATTTTGTAAGACAAATGATGAAGAATTAATAAAAAGCTCTTTATTAAAATTTGCACAAAATATTTTCATTACTAAAGGAAGTGAAGGAGCATTAATTTTTGATCATAAATCTTCATGTGAAGTGGGTGGGTTTGCTGCAAATGCAATTGATAGCAATGGAGCCGGTGACATGTTTGCTGGAGGAGCATTGTATTTACTTGCCAAGGGCCAAAATCCAGAAAAAGCTGCAAAATTTGGATGTTTTTTAGCATCAAAGGGCGTTGAAAATATTGGCCCGAGATTAGAACACAAAAAATATCAAGAAATTTATGAATTATTTTGCAAATTAGACTAGCAAGTTCCTCTAGGTTTTGATAAATTTCTCACCTTCAAATTTTATCAATGGCTATTAAAAAGAAACCAAAATCTGCAACAAAAAAAGCTACAGTAAAGACAAAACCGTCTGCTAAACCAAAGGCAAAAAAGCAACCAGCAAGAAAACCTCAAGCAAAAAAGAAACCTGCTAAAAAGAAAGTTCTTAAGCCTCAGGTAATTTCAAATCCTTCTGATTTTGAATCATTTGCTAAAACATTTATTCCATACCGTCCTAATAAAACAGAGAAGTACATGAATAAATCTCAAAAAAAACATTTTATTTCGATACTCAATGCTTGGAAGGAGGCGCTTGATTCAGAACAAGAGAAAACAGAACAGCTCATTCAGCAAGACCAGAGTAATTTTCCTGATTCATTAGATCGTGCAGCGAAAGAAGAAGAATTCATGTTGGAGCTAAGAAAAAGAGAGCGCGAACGAAAATTAATTTCTAAAATTGAAATGTCTCTGAAAGATATTGACGATGATCTTTATGGTTATTGTGAAACTTGTGGGGTAGAGATTGGTATAAAACGACTTGAAGCAAGGCCCACAGCCACTCAGTGCATAGATTGTAAAACGGTAGACGAAATAAAAGAAAAGCAGCAATTCGGTTGATGTCTGAGCATACTGTTTATTTGGTATTAGGTACTAATCTTGGCAACAGATATAAAAACTTATCAGATGCCAGATCTGAAATAATTAATCTTCCGGAAACAAAAATACTAAAAAAAAGCAAAATCTATAAATCTTCTTTTTATGGCCCTATTGAACAGCCCTTTTTTTTCAACCTAGCTTTAAAAATTAAAACAAAGCTTTCTCCGATTTCTTTGCTCAAGCATCTTCAGAAAGTTGAAAAAAAGTTAAAAAAGGAAAAGAATTCTCATATGAAACCACGAACAATAGATATCGACATAATTTTTTTTGATGATCTTCATATAAAAAAACCTAAGTTAACTATTCCACATTATGATTGGAAAAATAGAGACTTTTTTATAAAGCCTTTATTAGAAATTAACTGTGAGCATGTTAAAAATGAGGTCTCTGAGCTCAACTTAAAAGCTTCTCAAAAATTTTAAAAAATTAATGACTAAAAGATATTCTGTTCCAGAATCGATAAAATTAAAAACTCACCTTGATGAGGCTTCTTTTGATTCTATGTATCTAGATTCTATAAATAATCCTGAATCTTTCTGGGCAACTCAAGCGTCAAAACATATTACTTGGATTGAAGAACCAAATCATATTAGCTCGATCGAAATGGAGAAAGGTGAAATTGAGTGGTTCAATGACGGAATACTCAATGCATCTTTTAATTGTATCGATAGGCATTTGAGTAATCCTGATGCTTTAGCAATAATTTGGGAGAGCGATGATCCTTCTAAAGATAAAAAAATTTCCTACGGGCATCTTCATGATGAAGTTTGTAAATTTGCTAATTTATTAAAAAACAGAGGAATAAAAAAAGGTGACAGAGTCTGCATTTATATGCCGATGATACCTGAGGCAACTTATGCAATGTTGGCATGCGCAAGAATTGGAGCAGTTCACTCTGTAGTGTTTGGAGGATTTTCTGTTGAGTCATTAAAAGATCGAATTCTAGATTCAAACTGCGAAACTGTTATTACCGCTAATGAAGGAATTAGAGGGGGTAAAAGAATTCCTCTGAAAGAAAATGTTGATAAAGCAATTAAGTCTTGCCCTAATGTGCATTCAGTAATTGTTGTGAAGAGAACTGAAGAAGAATTAAATTTAATTAGTAAAGTTGATGTAGATTACTTGATTGAAAAAGAAAAATTTGAAGCTCATTGTGATTGTGAACCGATGAAGTCAGAAGATCCTTTGTTTATTTTATATACCTCAGGTTCTACTGGAAAACCCAAAGGGGTTTTACACACAACCGGAGGCTATTTGCTTGGAGCAGCTATTACACATAAACATATTTTTAATTATTCAGATGGTGATATTTATTGGTGTACTGCGGATGTAGGATGGGTTACAGGTCATTCTTATATAGTTTACGGACCACTTTGTAATGGGGCCACAACCTTAATGTTTGAAGGAGTGCCTACTTATCCTGATGCATCGAGATTTTGGGAAATAATTGATAAACATCAAGTTAATATCTTCTATACCGCTCCAACTGCAATTAGGGCTCTTATGGCTTTTGGTAATGAACCTTTAAGGACCTCTTCTAGAAAGTCCTTAAAAGTTTTGGGAACCGTTGGAGAGCCTATCAATCCTGAAGCTTGGGAATGGTACTTTGAAAATGTAGGTAATAAAAAATGTCCTATAGTTGATACATGGTGGCAGACGGAAACAGGAAGTATTTTGATTTCAGGTTTAGCTGGATTTTCTGATCAAAAACCTGGAAGCGCTTGCAAACCCTTTTTTGGAGTTCTTCCTGTTCTTCTGGATGAGAAAGGAAAAGAAATAAATGGACCTGGCTCTGGTAATTTGGCAATAAAGAAATCTTGGCCCTCGCAAATTAGAACAGTTTTTGGAGATCATCAAAGATGTGTTGATACATATTATTCAACTTACCCAGGATATTATTTTACTGGCGATGGTGCGCGAAGAGACGAAGACGGCTACTACTGGATAACTGGAAGAGTTGACGACGTCTTGAATGTCTCAGGCCATAGATTAGGAACAGCTGAAGTTGAAAGCGCTTTGGTCTTGCATGAAGAAGTTGCAGAAGCTGCGGTAGTAGGTTTTGAACATCCTGTAAAAGGCCAAGGAATCTATTGTTATGTAAACATGATGAAAAGTTCAATTCCAAGCATTGAGCTAAAAGAAGAATTAACGGAGCTGGTAAACAAAGAAATTGGAGCTATAGCGAAACCAGATTTAATTCATTTTACTAATGACCTTCCCAAGACTAGATCTGGTAAGATTATGAGAAGAATTCTTAGAAAAATTGCTTCTAATGATCTTGATAATCTTGGAGATACTTCCACTTTAGCTGATCCAAGTATTGTCGACGAGTTAATAATTAATAGGCTGAATAAATAATGTCACTTTTATCTTTTCTCACGAAAACAGAATTACCCAAAGAACAGGACGCTCTTGCTGGAAGAGAAGAAATAATCTTTGAGCCCAGAATTCACTACGTTAATAAAAACGAATACCCAGAGAATACTTCAGATTTTGAAAAAGTTTATTTTGGAATGGGATGTTTCTGGGGAGCTGAAAAATATTTGTGGGAATTGGAAGGAGTTCTATTTACTTCTGTGGGTTATGGAGACGGTTTCACCAGAAATCCGACTTATGAAGAAGTCTGCTCTGGTCAAACAGCTCACAATGAAATCGTCGAAGTTATATACGATCCTAAAAAAATAGAATTTTTATTATTACTTAAAGTTTTTTGGGAAAATCACGATCCAACTCAGGGTATGAGACAAGGTTATGATGTTGGCACTCAATATAGATCTGGAATTTACATAACTAATGAAGTGCAAATGCAACAGGCAAGGGAAACTAAAGATGCCTATGGATCAATTCTCGTCAAAAACGGTTTTAAATCCATAACTACTGATATCAAGGAAATCAATAATTTTTTCTTTGCAGAAGAATATCATCAGCAATATTTGGCCAAGAATCCTGGTGGATATTGTGGCCATGGCGGTTGTGGAATTAAATTAAATCTTGATTAATGATTCCAAACAAACTCTGACTTATCCTGAGTAACTCTCTCTTCTTCAACTAACTTTATTAAATGTGCTTGAAGGGAATATTTAGCAATACTTAATAATCTCGGATCTACATCATCGTAAACTTTATTTAACAGTACATCTAAGGAGGCTCTATTTAATTCGGTAATCGCATCAATTACTTTTTTCTCTCTAAACATCCTATGCCCAATGATCCAATCGACAACAGCATGAGGATTTTCCATTAAGTCTCCATGCCCAGGGGCAATGTACTTTAGATCTTCATCTTTTAGCATTTGAAGGGAATCTATATATTGACTCATACTTCCATCTGGGGGGGCTATAACAACTGTCGAACCATCCATAATGTGATCTCCAGTGAATATTGTTTTCTCCTCTTCTAAAAAATAACACAAATGGTTGGAAGCATGTCCAGGCGTATGAATTACTCTCAAAGTGTAATCCACTTGCTCGATGACATCACCGTCCTTTAATATCGCTTGAGGCTTGAAAGTAGGATCCTGCATCTCATTATGTAATGCTTTCATCCCTTTTACTGGTGCAGCAGTTCTCTGATGCAACAACTTCGCGCCAGGTGAATGATCATTGTGAGTGTGAGTGACTAAAATTTGCTTGATGTCTTCTCCACAAACTTTAGCAATATTTTCTATATGTTCTTTTGATGCTGGACCAGGATCAATTACTGTAATTTCATCATGTCCTATCAAGTAGGTATTCGTCCCAGGGCCAGTAAAGACACCTGAATTATCAGCTGTAATTCTTCTAATTAAAGGAGATAGCTCAGTGATCTTCATATCCTTCATCTCCAGGAAGAAGTCCCACCATTTTTCCATCTTTCATAAAAAACTTTGGCTCAATACATGAAACTTCGTTTTGATAATTTATTTTAGCTTCCATAAGATCCTGAGTATTAGAAAAACCTTCTACTGATTCTAAATTTTTAATTGTAGGGAGAATTATTGGAAATTCTCCTTTCTTTCCTTTTTCTAAAGCGCTTTCAGGTGAAATCCAAATGCTTTCAACGCCTTCTCCTCCATCGTGTTCAGCAATTTGTTTTTCTGGGGCTAAAGCAATAAAGAATCTAGTGCTGTAGCGTCTCATTTCAAATTTCGGAGTGACCCAATGAGAAATATAAGCCAGTCTATCAACTGCTAATCTTAGCTTTAAAATTCCACACAACTTGTACAATACGGGCTTGCCCTCGTTTAGCAGATTTCTGTATTCATTAAGAATCTTTAACTCATCGCTATTAGGATCGTCAAAAAGATCTCCATTTTCTCTATAGGCTAAAAGCACTCCACATTCTTCAAAACATTCTCTGATGCAAGCAACCCAATAGTTCAAACCGCCTTTTTCAATTCCTAAGATCTGAGAAGCCATTTCGTCGGTGAGACCATAACAAAATGTATTAGATTCATTAGTGCCATCTTCATCATCAAGTTTTCCACCCGGAAAAACCCATGCATTGCCAAAATTAGTCTTAGCGTTTCTTTGAATCATAAAAACTTCGACTTCGTCTTTTGGCGCCCTGACAAGTAGAACTGTAGCAGCTGGTCTAGGCTCAGCAGGTTCTTCTCCTGAGCCTTTTTTTATGTTTATCGAAGATTCATATTTCTCCGGGAAAGGAGGCTTAGAACTCGATTCTTCAGACATAGTTAAGCAACAAATTTTGAAAGTCTACTCTTGATAATTTCTTCGGCATCAGAGACTATTCTTTCAACCAAATCCTTACATGTTGGTACATCGTGAATTAACCCAGCAACCATCCCGCAGCTCCAAGCCCCAGCATCCATGGTCCCTTCCTGCATGATTTTTGGATAAACCCCTGCAACTTCTTCTATGATGTCTGTGATCTGAATTTCGTCGCCTAGAGCTTTTTCTTTTTCTAAAATTTTATTTACTGCGCCATTTGCTAAAACTCTTTCAGTATTTCGCAAAGGTCTCATAATAAGTTCAGTATCCAATTCTGAAGCAGCAACTAAAGCGTCTTTTACATTTTGATGCACTGGAGCCTCTTCGGTTGCAATAAATCTAGTTCCCATGTTAATTCCATCCGCTCCCATTGATAATGCTGCAGCTAGCTGCTGTCCATTTCCCATTCCTCCTGACGCAACAAAAGGAATAGATAATTCTTCTGCAGCTCTTGGCAAGAGGATCATATTTGGAATGTCATCTTCTCCGGGATGACCACCACATTCAAAACCATCGACACTGACAGCGTCACAACCAATTTTTTCAGCTTTTAGAGAATGTCTCACTGATGTACATTTATGGATGACTTTAATTCCAGCTCCTTTCAAATCAGGCATGTAAGCTTCTGGGCTTCTACCAGCAGTCTCAACAATTTTTACTCCTCCTTTAACAATGGCTTCGATGTAACCAGGATAGTCAGGCTCTTCAAACCCAGGCAAAAAGGTCAAATTGACTCCAAAAGGTTTATCCGTCATTTCGTGACATTTCGCAATTTCCTTAGCCAAATCATCCGGTGTCTTTTGTGTTAAGCCTGTAATAATTCCAAGCCCGCCAGCATTAGCGACCGCAGAAGCCATCTCTGCAAAACCAACGTAATGCATTCCTCCTTGAATAATTGGATGTTCAATTTCAAACATTTCGGTAATTTTTGTTTTGATCATTTTCCTCTCCTTTAAAAATAATTTAATCTACGTACTCTATCTCTTTCCTAGCCCTTTTAGCAATGAGAAGATAACAAAAAAACAAAATTTTTTTAGGACTTTAACTGATGAAACCGCGAAATATAAAAACAGAAACCTTGATGAAAAAATTATCAAGAAATCCTGATTCACATAAAGGTGATTATGGTCATCTTTTAGTTATTGCGGGTAATCTTGGCTTCGGAGGAGCGGCTCTTCTCTCTTCTAAAGCCGCCATGAAAAGTGGTGCTGGTCTTGTTTCTTTGGCAACTAGGTCAGATCATTTACAAGCGTCATTGAGTTTTTGTCCGGAAGTAATGACTAAAAAAGTAGACACAGGACAGACTTTAGAGAATTATTTGAATTTACCCTCTGTTATTTGTCTTGGTCCAGGACTAGGAAAAGACTATTGGAGTGAACAGATGATTTTTAAGTCGATCGAAAACGCTTGTAAAAGAAATATTCCCATGTTGATTGACGCTGACGGATTAAATTTACTGCCTAAATTTTTTAAAAAACTCAAATTACCGAAGAAAATTATCTTAACTCCTCACTTAGGAGAGGCTGCAACTCTGTTAAATACCTCTGTTGAGGCAATAAAGAAGAATAAAATTTCGGCTGCAAAACGAATATCCAAAAAATTTAATGCTGTTGTGGTTCTTAAGAGTCATCAGACATTAATTTGTAAAGGAGAAAATATCTGTATCTGCGACAGAGCTAATCCCGGTATGGCAACAGCAGGTATGGGAGATGTGCTTAGCGGCATAGTAAGTAGCCTAGTTGCTCAAAAATTAAATTTATTTGATGCTTCGTGTCTAGGAGTTGAATTACACTCTTTAGCCGGCGAAGCGTACGCGAAAAAATTTAATCAACTTTCATTAATGCCAACCGATATTATTGACTTTCTTCCCAGCATTTTTGATGAATTTTAATAAAAAAATAATCCTAAATTCATTGGATGATACTGCAGAAATTGCTAAAGAAATTGCTAGTGAGCTTGAAACGTATCCAAAAAATAAGGCATCAATTATCTTTTTAGAAGGTGATCTGGGTTCCGGTAAAACAACTCTTGTAAAAGAAATTTTAAAATCTTTTGGATTATCTGAGCCCGTAACTAGTCCAACCTTCACAATTATTGAACCTTACTTAATAAAAGATAAAAAAATTTATCATATTGATCTATATAGGATTGAGAGTAGAAAAGAATTAGAAGTCCTTGGCATTGAGGAATATTCAGCGGAAAACGATTGTTTAATATTTATAGAATGGCCTGAGAAGGCTGAAGGATTTTTCAGTGAATACGATCTTAAGATCCGTTTAAGCCATATTAACGAGATTTCCAGAGAATTGATTATTGAGAAATCTTAAAATTATATTTAAGTCTTTAAAACTTCTTCTATTCCTTTGATTGAAATTAACATTCCATGATGAACTGCCTCGGCAAAAATCTCAGGTTTAATCTCAGTGGTCCAAAGTAATTCGCAACTATTATTATCCAACTTTATTACTCGCATTGTCGCAAGATGATGCTCTATTGGATTGGGTGTTTCGACAGCAGAATATTGTAATTCCATATTTACATTGTCTAGAGACAATATATTTTCTCTTACTTTCCCAATGCCTTCCATTTCAAATGTTCTAGAAACACCTTCTAAGGAAATTTTTTCAACGCTTGGAACCCAATCACATCTTGAAACATCAGAAAGAATTTCCCAAAGCTCCTCAGCTGGACAAGCAAAGACTTTTGATTCTGAGAGAACTTTCAATACTTTAGTTTAATCTTTCTATCACCATCGCGTTGGCTGTTCCACCACCCTCGCATATGGCTTGAAGGCCATACTTACCGTCTCTTCTCTCAAGCTCGTGGAGTAATGTAGTCATCAACTTAGCTCCGGTTCCTCCTAGCGGATGTCCCAAAGCCATTGCTCCACCATTGACATTAAGCCTTTCTTTATCTGCTTTTAACTCGTGTGCCCAAGCTAAAGGAACTGGAGCAAAAGCTTCATTTACTTCATAAATGTCTATATCACTTATAGATAAGTTTGCTTTTTCCAAAACACTCTTTGAAGCTGGAATTGGTCCAGTCAACATTATCACTGGGTCATCTCCCGCAAGTGCCAAGGAAACGATTTTTGCCCTAGGTTCAATTCCCAACTTCTTTAATCCTGCATCGTTAACTATCATCACTGCAGCTGCACCATCACAAATCTGACTTGAACTTCCAGCAGTAAGAACTCCGTCCTCAGATAATGTTTTTAAACCCGAAAGACTTTCTAAAGAAGCATCAAATCTTATACCCTCATCTACTGTGATCATTTCTTTTTCCCCTGAAGGCAAATCGCCTTCCACAGGAACGATTTCTTTGTCAAAAAAGCCTAACTCAGTTGCCGCAATGGCTTTTTTGTGACTTGCGTAAGCAAAAGTATCCAAATCATCACGAGAAAATTTCCATCTTTTTGCCATCATCTCAGCTCCAGCGAATTGGCTGAATTGAACACCGGGATATCTCTCCGTCATACCTTTTCCATTAAATGGTTGTCCATGTCCTTCTTTGAAACTGTCAATAATATTCGAGCCTATTGGAACTTGACTCATTACCTCTACTCCTCCAGCAATAACTATGTCTTGAGTTTCTGACATAACAGCTTGAGCTGCAAAGTGAATTGCTTGTTGCGATGAGCCGCACTGACGGTCGACGGAAGTGCCAGGCACTGACTCTGGTAATTTAGAACTTAAAACAGCGTTTCTTGCAATATTTCCTGCTTGGGCTCCAGATTGACTAACACAACCAAATATTACGTCATCTATCATTTCACCTTTCGCGCCTGTTCTTTCAACTAACTCATCTAAAACTAAAGCCCCTAAATCAGAGGGATGCCAATTTTTTAACTTTCCATCTTTTTTTCCGCCAGGTGTTCTTACTGCACCAACAATATAAGCATTACTCATAATTTTCTCCTTAATCTTTTAAATTGAGTGTTTTCTAGTGAGTTATTCTATCCATTTTTTAATCTTTAATTAACCCCAAAACTTGTTTTATATTGGGTTTGAAATATGATTCGGGCTTCATAATTTTTCCTTTTTCATTTTTTATTGCTTTTCCATCTACGAACTTACTCATGTTAGATGCTTTTACTTCTTGCCAAACTTCTTCAAAATTTATACCGCAGCTATTGCACATCCCCATGATTACCCAGACCATGTCAATCAGTCCGTCTGCTAATTCAATAATATCTTTGTTCTCAAAAGCTTCGATTGTTTCCTTGTATTCTTCCGTGATTAAATTCAAATAAAGATCGGCTTCTTTGGAATCAATAGACAACTTCTTACTGATTGGCTGATCACCAGCTTTCATAAATTTTTCAACATCGCTTTGATAAGACATAAGATGGCTCCCTACAAATTAGAATCAATAATTGATGTTATCAGAAATAGTCGATAGGCTTACTTCGATGGAAATAAAACTTAAAGATGGAAGTTTTTATGAGGTAAAAGAAAGTGATCTTATCGCTTGGAGTAGAACTTATAAAGATTGTAATGTTTTTTATGAAGTAAAAGCTGCAGCAGAATGGTGTGAGGCAAACCCATCAAGACGTAAAACTCTGAGAGGTGTTAAAAGATTTCTAAACGCTTGGCTTTCAAAGGCACATAAGTTGAAAGGTAGCCCTCTTAGCTATAACCAAAAGGAAGGTCATTCTAATATAGAAGAATCTTTGAATGACATTTCTTGGGTTCCAGAACATGAAAGAAAAGCAACGTCTAAATGGTATTTATCATCTAAAGGTTTTTATTATCTAAATGGAAAAAAATATACTGAAGTTTATGGGGCTAAAAAGGTCGTAAGCATTTCTGATAAAAGATTAAAAAAACAATCTAAGAAACCCTAAAATTATATTTCTTCAAAAAAAAAGTTCTGATATCATTCGCGCTCTAAACTAAGATTATGAAAAAAGGAATTCATCCAGAATATAGACAGGTACTTTTCCATGACGTTAGCGTTGACGAATACTTTTTGATTCCGTCAACTTTAAGTACAGATCAAACTAAAGAATGGAAAGATGGAAAAACTTACCCGTATTGCCCTTTAGATGTCTCTTCTGCCTCTCACCCTTTTTACACTGGGCAGCAAAAAATTATTGATACAGGAGGAAGAGTAGATAGATTTAAGAAAAGATTTGCTAAAAAGGGAGCGTCAAAGATAGAGCCAAATAATCCAACAAACAAAGATACTCAAGATCAGGTTTCAGAGAAAGCAGAAGCTGAGACTTCTTCAAAGTCAGAAAAAATAGACGTCAACGAAACTCAAAAAGAAGATGCAATCCTTGACGTAAAAGAAGAGATTTCTAAAGAAGCTAAATCTGACGCGACTGAAATTCCAACAGAAGAAACTGTTGAAGAAAAAAATCCAAAAGACAGAGAATAAATCTTAATTAATTCTTAGCAAAGTTATTCGTACTTAGAACATTCTTTGGACTAAAAACTTATATGAATCCAAAAGATATTAGAAATATTGCAATTATTGCTCATGTCGATCATGGAAAGACGACATTGGTTGATAAATTATTGCAACAATCTGGAACTCTAAATAGAAAAGATATTGGTTCAGAGAGGATCATGGATTCCAATGATCAAGAGAAAGAAAGAGGCATTACAATACTTGCTAAAAATACAGCAATAAAATGGAAAGATCATAAAATTAATATTGTTGATACTCCTGGTCATGCCGACTTTGGTGGAGAAGTCGAAAGAGTATTATCCATGGTAGATTCTGTACTTCTTCTAGTAGATGCTGTCGACGGCCCAATGCCTCAAACAAGATTTGTCACTGAAAAGGCATTTGAGCAAGGTTTAAATCCTATTTTAGTTATAAATAAAATTGATAGACCTGGAGCCAGACCGGATTGGGTTTTAGATCAGGTATTTGATCTTTTTGATAGACTTGGTGGCAACGACACTCAGATGGATTTTCCTGTTATCTATTCTTCTGCGTTAAATGGTGTGGCAGGCAACGAACTTGAAGATATTAGAGAAGATATGTCTCCTCTTTTAGATTTGGTGTTAGAAAAAGTAAGCCCTCCTGAAGTAGATACTGAAAAGCCTTTTCAAATGCAGATAAGTGCTTTGGATAGCAATAGTTATGTGGGTGTAATTGGTATTGGGAGAATTACCTGCGGAAAATTAAAACCAAATGATCAAGTAGTTGTTATTGACGCTCAAGAAAAACAGAGAAAGGGGAAGATTTTACAAGTCATGAGTCATGATGGACTGGAAAGAATAGAAGTTTCTGAAGCGGAAGCAGGAGACATTGTTTGTATTACCGGAATCGAAAATTTGTACATTTCGGATACCTTATGCGATCCATTAAAAATTGAAGCCCTGCCCCTTTTATCGGTAGACGAGCCAACAGTAAGTATGACCTTTCAAGTAAATGATTCGCCCTTTGCAGGACAAGAAGGAAAATTTGTCACTTCAAGAAATATAAAGGAACGGCTCGAGCAAGAATTGCTGAGTAATGTTGCTCTTCGAGTTGAACCAGGAGATTCATCGGATAAATTTAAAGTTTCTGGGAGAGGAGAACTACATTTATCTGTCTTAATAGAAAGCATGAGGAGAGATGGTTTTGAATTAGGTGTATCAAAACCTGAAGTAATACAAAAAGAAGTTGATGGAGAGATTCACGAGCCCTTTGAACAAATTGTTATTGACCTAGAAGAAGAACATCAAGGCTCAATCATGGAAGAAATGGGTTTAAGAAAAGCTGAGCTTAAAAATATGGAGCCGGATGGAAAAGGAAGAATAAAGCTCGAATTTATTGCACCGTCCAGAGGAATGATTGGCTTTAGATCACACTTTTTAACTCTCACTAGTGGCTCAGGAATTTTAACAAGCGTTTTTGATCATTATGGTCCTGCTAAAAAAGGTGAAGTAACTAATAGACAAAATGGGGTTTTGGTTTCAATGACAAATGGTAAAACTTTATCTTACTCCTTATTTAATTTACAAAATCGAGGTAAATTATTTGTTGGTCATGGATTGGATGTCTACAAAGGACAAATTGTTGGCCTTCACTCTAGAGACAACGACCTTCCTGTAAATCCAACCAAAGCAAAACAACTTACTAATGTGAGAGCATCTGGAACGGATGAGAATTTAATTTTAACCCCTCATATTCAGCACTCCTTAGAACAAGCTCTTGAATTCATAGAGGAAGACGAACTTGTTGAAGTTACTCCTAGCGCAATAAGACTTAGAAAAAAAACTTTTACTTTTTAAAAACTTTCTAGAATCTCTTGATGGATTTGGCCAAAAGACCCATTTGATAAGCAGATTATATGAGTATCGGATACTAATTCTTTGGGTAATATTTTAAGAAGCTCTTCGGTTCCAGAACAAATCGAAAATTTTTCACTTTTCAGGGCAATTTTTTTGATTTGTTTTTCATTTTTTGAAAATAAAAAGACTTTGTCAGCGCATTCTAAAGATTTGGGTATGACTTCATCATGATGTCCAGCAGACATAGTATTAGAACGCATTTCAAGCAGACAAATTATTTTTTGATCTCCTACTTTTTTCCTCAAACCTTCTAATGAGTATTTAATCGACGTTGGGTGATGGGCAAAATCATCATAGACACTCACAGAATCATTCTGACCTTTTAATTCCATTCGCCTTGAAACTCCTTTAAAAGACGATAAAGCTTCTGTAATAATTTCATCATCAATTCCTAAAGACGAAGCTGTGACAAAAGCTGCTAAGGCGTTCCTGAGGTTATGTTCACCAAATAAATTCCAATTTATTTTACCTCTAAGTTTGCCATCAAAGAATATTTCAAAATTATCATCACAACTTTCATTCGGTTTGACAGACCAACCCTTTGGTGAAAATTGATAATTGAAAGTTTCTTTTTTGGAATAAAGTCCTTGATTGATTAAAGATTCAATATTTTCATCATCCTCAGGGAAAATTACCTTTGCGCTAGAAGGCAACGACCTAATTAAATGATGAAATTGCTTTTTGATGCTATCCAAATTATCAAAAATATCAGCGTGATCAAATTCTAAATTGTTAATTAATAAGGTTGAGGGTCGATAGTGTACAAACTTTGATCTTTTATCGAAAAAGGAAGTGTCATATTCGTCTGACTCAACCACGAAAAAATCATTGTTTCCAAGCTTTGCGGATGTATCAAATCCAATGACTTTCCCAGCAATGAGGTACCCTGTATCAACTTTGGCATCCATTAAAATTTTAGAGATCATTGCAGAAGTAGTTGTCTTTCCATGTGTTCCTGAAACTGAGATGACATGCCTATCTTTCAAGATGTATTGGTAGAGAAATTCAGGACCTGAGAGATATTCATTTTTGTTATTTAATATTTTTTCCATTAAAGGATTTCCTCTGCTTACGACATTTCCAATGATAAATAAGTCAATATTTTCAGAATAATTTTTCGTTTCAAAACCCTGATCAACCTTAATTTCTAATTCCTTAAGGACATTGCTTATAGGTGGATAAATATTTTCGTCACATCCAGATACTTTGAAGCCTTTTTGAATTGCAAGTTGGGCTATACCACTCATAAAAGTTCCACAAATTCCCAAAACATAAATATTCATAAATAAATTATATCCTTTTCACAGAAATACTTTTTTCAGTTATATTTGCTTGATGGCAGCAAAAAAAAACGCCTTCTATGCCCAATCAGGAGGTGTCACCTCAGTAATTAATGCATCTGCCTGTGGCGTTATAGAGACCGCTAATAAATCTTACAAAATCAATAAAGTTTTAGCCGGTAAAAATGGAATTTTAGGCGCCTTGAATGAAGAGCTTATTGACACCTCAAGAGAGTCAAAATCAACCATTGCAAAATTAAAACAGACACCCGGAGGAGCTTTTGGTTCGTGCCGTTTTAAATTGCAAGACCCAATCAAACAAAAAAAAGAATATGAAAGGCTTTTTGAAGTATTTGAAGCACATAATATTGGATTTTTTTTCTACAACGGAGGTGGTGACAGCCAAGACACAACTTTCAAGATATCTGAAATGGCAAAAAAACTTAATTTTCCTCTTCAATGCATTGGCATTCCAAAAACAGTAGATAATGACCTACCCTTTACTGATTGCTCTCCAGGCTTCGGTTCCGTGGCTAAGTACGTTGCTACCTCTACTCTTGAAGCTGGATTGGATGTCAAAAGCATGTCAGAAACCTCCACAAAAGTGTTTATTTTGGAAGTTATGGGGCGTCACGCTGGGTGGATTGCAGCTTCGTCTTGTTTGGCTAGTAACGAAATGGAGGATCCGCCGCATATCATTCTTCTTCCAGAAGTAGCTTTTGAGAAAAATAAATTTAAAGCGGCTGTTAAAGATACTGTAAAGAGATACGGGTATTGTGTCATAGTCGCTTCGGAAGGAGTGAGAGACAAAAAAGGAAAGTTTTTAGCGGATGCCGGTTCTGTTGACGCATTTGGACATAAACAACTAGGGGGAGTAGCACCTTTTTTAGCTGAAATGGTTACTAAACTTGGTCTGAAAAATCACTGGGCAGTTGCAGATTATTTGCAACGCTCGGCGAGACATATTGCTTCAAAAACCGATCTTGACCAAGCTTACGCTGTAGGCAAATATGCCGTTCAATTAGCTTTGGCAGGAAAAACCGGATTGATGCCGACCATCAGAAGAGTGGGCGAAAAACCTTACAAATGGACATTGTCTGAAGTATCTTTGAAAAACGTTGCCAATGTTGAAAAGAAAATGCCAGCTGCATACATCTCAAAAGACGGTTTTAAAATAACCAATGTTGGGAGAAGATATCTCAGGCCTTTGATACAGGGAGAAAGTACAATTAAATATCACCACGGGATACCTGACATAGCCCGTTTGAAAAATATTCCTGTACCAAAAAAATTAAGAAGTTTTTAAAATTTTTTTTACGGCACCTGAAAAATTAAAAACTACTTCGTCTTCACAGAGAATTTGACCCTGACCAAAAACTAAACTTTTAGTTTCTTTATCTATTTTTGGATGTATTTCTAGAAGAGATCCTGTTTTTGCCGGAGCAATAAATTCACCTCTAAAACTTACTGTTGCAGCGTAATTTTCTTTTGAGTCCATTGCTAAAGAACACAAACAATAATCCGCTACACTCATAAGCATTCCGCCGTGCGCAACACCTGCCGAATTGCTATTTTCTGGGCGAATCCAAAAAGCCATGACTAAGCTTCCTTTGTCGTTTCTTTTATAGAAACCTTGGCCAATGTGAGCGATATGGTTCTCTGTTTGATCTATAGTTTTAAAGCCTTCAGGAACTGGAAAATTATCCTCAATCATGATGCTGATTTTACCCTAATGTGTATAATTAACTTCCTAAATTATGGATTTTAAACTTACTTCAGATCAGCAAGAGTTACAAAAAGTTGCACGGGATTTTGCTAATAATGAGCTAGTATCTTTAGCAGATGATATGGAAGAATCGTGTAATCCCGTCCCCAAAGAAGTATTAATGAAAATTGGAGAATTAGGTTTTCTTGGAGTTAATGCGCCCACAGAATATGGAGGTCAAGGTCTATCCAATCTTGACGCCATAATTATTTTAGAAGAATTTGGAAAGATTTCATCTGCAGTCGGCTGGCCAGTTTTCGAGGCTAACGCTGGCCCAGTTAAAGTTATAGAACACTTTGGTACCGAAGCTTTAAAGAAGAGAATAATTCCACAAGTATGTAGTGGAGAAAAAGTTGTTGCCGTGAGCATGTCGGAGCCAGGAGCGGGAACAGGCTTAACAGATCTTAAAACTAAAGCGGAAATTAAGGGCGATAAAATTATCATCAATGGAAATAAAAGGTGGTGTTCAGGAGCTGGTCACTCCGACGGATACGTTGTTTATGCAAAAATGTCAGATGCTCCGGCCGCTAAGGGTATAGGCGCTGTATTCGTAGACCTAGATACCCCTGGATTAACTTTTGGCAATAGTGAGCGTTTAATGGGTTGGCGAGGAATTCCATCTGCTGATATTTATTTTGATAACGTTGAGGTTCCCATAGAAAACTTATTAGTCGAACCCGAAGATGGTTTTAAAAAACTCATGGAGACCTTTGATTTGGAGAGGTGTGGCAACGCAACTATGGCTTTGGCTCAAGCATCCTCAGCTTTAGATTATGTTAAACAATATGTACAAGAACGTGAACAATTTGGCAAACCAATTGTAGATTTTCAAGCGGTCCAAATTAAATTGGCAGACATGTTAATGAAAGTTGAGGCTTCTAGGCTTTTAATACATAGAGCGGTCTTCAATGCAGCCAATGGTCTTCCTGACATATTAGAATCTAGTAGTGCAAAATGTTTTGCAAACGAAATTGCCAGAGAAGTCACAACAACCGCTATGCAGCTTATGGGCGGTTATGGTTTCAATAAGGAATATGGAATGGAGAGAAAAGTTCGTGATGCATTTGGTTGGGGAATAGCAGGAGGAACAATCGACGTTCAAAAGGTAAATATTGCTTCTGCAATGATAGGCAGACGCTTTAATCAAAGAGCTAAATAACTCTTATTTCTCTGATAATTTCATCCATTTTTTCAATCAAGATTTTTTTATCGTCATCTGTTAGAAATTCTCCAACTGGAACTCTTTGCCCCTTGGATGAAATCACTATATGTACTGGATACCAAGGGTGCTTAGCTCTTTCAACAAAGACATAAGCCCATTCTCTAATAAATTCTATTGAAGTTTCTGGTCTAAATTTTCCTTTTTCGATAATTAGTTTTTCTGGAGAAATAGTAATTATTTCCTGCTTATTTGTTTTTTGATAAACATAATATGACGCAAACAAAACTATCAAAATTTCGAGACCAGCAAAGGGCAGAATAATTGGTGCGCCAACATATAAAAAACCAAAAGCAATAATTAGTATAGGAGTTGAAATCAACAATAAAAAAATTAAATTCCCCTTCCAAGAAATCGAACGATTTGGCTTTAAAGTTAATCTAAATGTATTATTGGCTTCGAGGCGATCTGCAGTAACCATAATTAATTGTTATATTAAACCAAAATTTTTTTATTAAATTTCTAGATGGCAAAGAAAAAAATTAATTCTATTGATAGAACTGCCCTAACTCCGAATTATGCACCCGCATGGTTCACACCAGTTAGAGGGAAAAAGTCAATTTTATGGGATGAAGAGGGGAATGACTACGTAGATTTTGGCGGAGGAATTGCTGTAACTTGTCTTGGTCATTCTCATCCAGAGTTAATTAAAGTTTTAAAGGATCAATCCACTAAACTTTGGCATGTAAGTAATTATTTATATAACGAACCAGCCTTAGAACTAAGTAGTTTATTAGCCAAAAAAACCTTTGCCGACAAAGTTTTTTTCTCAAATTCTGGAAATGAGGCCAACGAAGCAGCCATAAAGCTTGCAAGAAGATATTTTTATGACAAGGGGAGGCCTGAAAAACATGAAGTTATTGTCTTTACTGATGCTTTTCATGGACGGTCCATGTTAAACATAAGTGCAGGCGATTCCAAATCCCAAAAAACAGGATTTGGCCCGCTTCTTAAAGGATTCAAAAGAGCTAAATTTAACGATCTTAAATCGGTCGAAAAAGTAATTACTAAAAACACTGCTGCTATTTTTGTGGAGCCCATCCTGGGGGAGTCAGGAATTATAAGAGCCACAAATCCTTTTCTTACGGGATTAAGAAAATTAGCAGATAAAAATAACGTTTTGCTAATTTTTGATGAGGTGCAAAGTGGTGTTGGCAGAACCGGAACTTTGATGGCTTACATGGGTTACGGAGTTATCCCTGATATATCAACTTTAGCTAAAGGTCTCGGTGGAGGAATTCCGATTGGCGCAACTCTTGCAAAAAATCATATTGCAAAAGCTTTTCAACCTGGAACTCATGGCAGTACTTTCGGAGGAAACCCGCTGGCATGTATTGTTGCTAAAAAAGTCATTGACATAATTTCTTCACAAAAAGTTTTATCCGGAGTAATCAAAAAAACAATTTCTTTTACTGAAAAATTAAATTCTCTTTCCAAAAAATATGACATTTTTTCTGATGTAAGATCTGCGGGGCTATGGATTGGTTGTGATTTTAAGAAAGTAAAATCATCTGATTTTATTCAAGCAGCATACAACGAAGGATTAATTGTCGTCCAAGCAGCTGGAGAAAAAACTATTCGCCTCGCTCCTTCCTTAATAATATCGGACAAAGAAATTAACGAAGGTTTCAAGAGATTCGAAAAAGCATATAAAAATATTATTTAAGAAATACCCATTTTGTATTCTTGTTTTATCAAGATTTTTTCTTATTATGTAAGTAGAGATGATTAAATTTTTAAAATTTTTAGTTTTATCAACATTAATTCTTTCCTGCGCTGGTCCTGCTACTCAGAGACTTAACATTGACAGCGATGCTTTGGACGCTGAGACAAAACTTCAACAAACATTAGCGCTTCAAAAAATTAAAGAAAGATACGAACGTTTGCAACGAGTAGGCTATCCAATTCTTAAGAACTCGAGTGATCTTTGCGATAATACTGTCAACTCCATCGGGGTAATGTTCAATGCTTACGTTGATACTGATAAATATTCTGAGATTGAAAAAGAAGTATATGGAATTGATGAAGAAGGAATAAAAGTCACATACGTTATTCCAAGTTCTACTGCTTTTAAAAGTGGATTAAGAAAAAATGACGAAATCTTAAAAATTAACAACTTAGAGGTTTCATCAGATAGAGAGAAATTTCACAAAGGCTTAGAAAAATTTAGAAATAAATCAGAGACCTTAAAGGTTGAGTTTTTGAGAGATGGGGTGTCAAAATCAGTATCCTTTGATCCCGATTTGATTTGTAACTACCCTATTTTGTTGGTTCAAAACGATTCTGTTAACGCTTTCGCTAATGGAAGCCAAATTGGCATCACAACAGGTATGATTAGGTTTGCTCAAAGAGATGAAGACCTTGGATTGGTAATAGCACACGAACTAGGTCATAACATGATGGGCCACATCTCTAAATTAAGAACTAATTCTCTTCTTGGAACGATTGTTGATTTAGCTGCTGCATACTATGGAGTTAATACTCAAGGCGTTTTTGGTCAAACAGGAGCAAGAATGTATTCTCAAGAATTTGAAGCAGAAGCGGACTATGTTGGAATTTATTATTTGGAAAGAGCTGGATACTCAACAGAAAATGTCGCAAATTTTTGGCGAGATATGGCAGTGGAACATCCGGGAAGTATCAATCAAAGCCACACTTCCACTCATCCTGCAACTCCTGAAAGATTTTTAGAAATTAATGCTGCTATTAAAGAAATTGAAGAAAAGAAAAAGTCTAATCAACAATTGATCCCTAATACAGTTGCTGAATAGTTTATTCCTCAACAATTATTTCTACCGCATCGACTCTTCTATACCCTTTGGGGAGAAAATTTCCCTTTCTACCCCTAGTGCCGACAAAATTTTCTAAATCTTTGGATTTTATTGTGTAATTTTGTTTTCCGCTGTAAATTTTAAGACTACTTCCTTTGACTAGAGACTTCAGAAAAATTAATTTATTTTCTTTTGCTTCAAATTGTTTTTTATCAATGTTGATAATTTTATTTCCTTTCCCCTTTGAGAGAATCGGCAAATCCGAAGATTCAATTAATAGCATTTTTCCTTCCTCTGTAATTGCAGCTAAGTATGAGTCATTTATTGTGATTACCTTTTCAGGTCCTAATGGAATAGCCCCTTTGGTGTTGAGAGCGGTTTTACCTGATTTATTTTTTGTTTGTAGTTCGGCTATTTTTGCAATGAAACCATATCCACTAGTCGACGCCAACAAACAATAGTCGTCATCGGTCCCAGCAACAACGCCCGCAAAAGTTGAGCCCGATTGAGAATTTATACTGCCCGAAACCGGATCGCCTTGACCTCTAGCAGAAGGAAGCTTATGAATAGGTAAAGTAAAAGCCTTTCCAAAACTATCAATGATTACTGCGTTTTGACTATTTCTAGCCATTGAAGAGGAGAGATATTCGTCTCCCTCTCTATACTGCAAGCTTTGAGGATCAATGTCGTGTCCTTTAGCAGCTCTAATCCAACCTCTCTTAGATAGTACTACAGTCATTGGATCATTAGAGATAAGGTCTTTTTCATCAAATGCTTTTGCTTCTTCAACCTCGACAATGTTGCTGTTTCTTTCATCTCCATATTCCTCAAGATCCTCATTCAATTCCTTTTTAATTAGTGTTTTTAATCTACTAGATGAGTTGAGAATTTTTTCAATATCTTTGGCTTCGGAAGCAAGCAATTTTTTTTCTTCCAGAATGGCTTCCTCTTCTAATTTAGCTAATTGCCTTAAACGTATGTCCAAAATTGCGTTTGCTTGTAATTCGGATAACTTAAATTTTTTCATTAAAGACTTTTTGGGATCGTCATGGGTTCTTATAATTTTTATCACTTCATCTAGATTTAAATAAGCTTTAAGCAACCCTTCTAGAATGTGCAATCGATCGTTTACCCAATCCAAACGATGTTGCAGTCTTCTTTTTACTGTCTCAGTTCTAAACTTTATCCATTCTTTGAGAATATCTTTTAAATCGAATACTCTAGGCTTGCCGTTTAAACCGATGGCATTAAAATTTACCCGAACATTTTTTTGTAATTCTGTAGTAGCAAATAGATGGCTCATCAATGCATCCTTATCTATTCTGTTAGATCTTGGGACAACAATTAATCTCACTGGATTATTTTCATCACTTTCGTCTCTTAGATCTTCAATCATACTAATTTTTTTAGATTCGATTTGAGACGCGACTTGTTCAAGGATTTTTGAGGATGAGACTTGATAAGGCAAAGAGCTAATGACGATTTCTCCATTTTCTACGTCATAAGTGGCTCTTAGCTTTATAGAACCTCTTCCAGTTGTATAAATTTCCTCAATCTCATCAGGAGTTGAAATTATTTTTGCCTTGGTGGGAAAATCCGGACTAGGGATATATTTCATCAATTCTTTAATTGACATTTTTGGACTTTCCAAAAGTGCAATTGTAGCTTTTACAACATCGGTGAGATTATGAGGCGGTATATCCGTAGCCATCCCAACAGCAATGCCAGATGCTCCATTCAAAAGTACATTCGGTAATCTCGCAGGCAAAAATTTTGGTTCGATCAAAGTTCCATCAAAATTAGGCATCCAGTCAACTGTGCCTTGTGATATTTCAGTTAAAAGATTCTGAGAATAAGCCGATAGTCTGCATTCTGTGTATCGCATTGCTGCAAAACTTTTTGGGTCATCCAAAGATCCAAAATTTCCTTGTCCTTCTATTAAAGGGTATCTAGTAGAAAAATTTTGAGCCATCAAAACCATTGCTTCGTAAGCTGCACTGTCACCATGGGGATGAAATTTTCCGATAACATCACCTACAGTCCTAGCACTTTTTTTGAATTTAGCCGAAGATTTTAGACCCAATTCAGACATGGCATATATTATCCTTCGTTGAACCGGTTTTAATCCATCTCCTACAAAAGGTAAAGCTCTGTCTAGAATTACATACATGGAGTATTCCAAATATGCTTTTTCTGCGTAACCTCCAATCGGTAGACTTTCTTCTTTACTCATTCAAGTTAGCTAAGTCTCCTTTGGTTTCTAACCAATGTTTTCTATCTCCAGCTCTTTTTTTAGACAACAACATATCCATTAAAGAGGTAGAAGTATTTCCTTTTTCTAAAGTAAGTTTCAGAAGTCTTCTCCCTTCAATTTCCATAGTCGTCTCTCGAAGCTGACTTGGATTCATTTCTCCCAAACCTTTGAATCTTTGTATTTCTATTTTTCTTTGTTTATTTTTTGATTGCAGATCTTTAACGATTTTGTCTTTTTCATCTTCATCTAAAGCGTAGAAAACTTCTTTGCCTTGATCTATTCTAAATAATGGAGGTTGAGCAATGAAGACATGGCCTGCTTCTACCAAAGGTCTAAAATGTTTTAAAAATAACGCGCATATTAAAGTGGCAATGTGAGCTCCGTCAGTATCCGCGTCGGCGAGAATGCAGATCTTTCCATATCTCAAATTATCTAAAGTTTTACATCCTGGATCTAAGCCTAAGGCCATGGCTATATCTTTAACTTCTTGAGATTGAGTTACGGCATCGGTGTCCACTTCCCATGTGTTTAAAATTTTTCCCTTCAGGGACATAACAGCTTGAAACTGTCTATTTCTTGCCTGTTTAGCTGAGCCTCCCGCCGACTCTCCCTCCACTAAAAATAGTTCTGTTTCAGATATTTCTCCAGAAACACAATCAGATAATTTTCCTGGCAACGTAATGCCTTTGGTAATCTTTTTTCTTTCGACTTTTTGACTAGCTTTTACTCGTGCCTGAGCATTTTCAATTGAAATAAAGGCTATTTCCTCTGCAGCTTCAGTGTGTTGATTCAACCAAATGGCTAAACTATCTTTTGAAATCGAAGAAGCAATGTTTTGAAATTCTTTCGAAGACAATTTCTCTTTGGTTTGGCCACTAAATTGAGGATCTTTGAGCTTGGCAGACAATACAAAGTTACAATTTTTCCAGACATCGTCTGATGTGATTTTTACTCCTCTGGGAATTAATTTTCTATAGTCACAAAATTCTTTTAAAGCTTCTGTCATTCCACTTTTCATTCCAGAGACATGAGTTCCTCCTTGCGAAGTTGGAATTAAGTTCACATAGCTTTCTGAAATTTTTTCTTTATCGCCTCTCTCCCACATTAATGCCCAAGATAAGCCTGATTCTTCGTCTTGATGTTCGCCAATAATGGGTTTTTCTGGAACGAATAAACCATCTCCTAATTCGTTTATTAAATAGTCTCCTAGACCATCTACATAACACCATTCTTCTTTGGTTTTAGAAATTTCATCTTTGTATTTTATTGTAAGACCTGAACATAAAACCGCTTTCGCTCTCAAAGCATTGGAAAGTTGTTTAGAAGAAATTTTTTCAGTGTCAAAAAAAACAGGATCGGGTTTGAAAAAGATCTTCGTACCAGTATTGCGTTGTCCCACTGCATCAATTTTTTTTAAGTCTTTTTTCTTTAAACTGTCTGCAAATTCTATTGCAAATTTTGAACCGTCTCTTTTTATTTCTGCTTTTAAGTGAGTAGATAAAGCATTTACAACTGAGACTCCAACTCCATGGAGGCCTCCCGAAAAAGTGTATTCTTTATTAGAAAATTTAGCTCCAGCATGTAGTCTTGAAAAGATTAGTTCAACGCCTGGTACTTTTTCTTCAGGATGCATGTCAACTGGCATACCTCTTCCATCGTCTTCTACCGTAACGGAATTATCTTTATTTAGACAAACTGATATCTCCTTTGCATGACCAGCTATTGCTTCATCAACGCTGTTGTCTACAACTTCCATGACAAGGTGATTCGGACTGGTGGTGTTGGTATACATACCAGGTCTTTTTCTAACGGGCTCAAGACCCGATAAGACCTCAATTGACTCAGCGGTATATTTTGAGTTGGCCAAAATTAAAGGTTATTTAATAAATTTTCTGCTGTACTTACTTCAAGGGCAGTTCCCGTTTCCACGAAAACTGATTCCAAAACATTATTGTTAGCAACGGCAGCATACCTCGCTGAAATCTCTCCAAAACCGATCATTGAAGCATCTGCCAAAAGGCCCATGGCCTTGGAGAAGTCCCCATTTCCATCAGAAAGAAAAGTTACTTTATCCGCAGCTTCTAAGTGCTTTTCCCACGCTTTCATTACAAAAGCATTGTTTACTGCTAAACAAACAATTTCATCAATACCCTTGGAAAGGATTTCATCAGATTTTTCGATGTATCCTGGAAGTTGAATTGAACAAGTTGACGAAAATGCACTCGGCACTGAAACTATGGCTACTTTTTTGTCAGCCAAATATTCGGTACTTTCAATGGTATCTACTCCTTTTTCCCCCAATTTAAAAAGCTTAGCTGAAGGTAATTGCTCTCCCACTTTAATCATTTTTTCTCCTAAATCTCATTATAAATTTTACTACCTGAGTCTCTAAATTCTTGAGCTTTCTTTTGCATTTCCTCTTCTTGTTTCTTAACTTCTTCCCTTGCAAAATCTCTTACATCTTGAGAAATTTTCATCGAACAAAATTTTGGTCCACACATTGAACAAAAATGAGCCACTTTTGCTGAATCTTTTGGCAAAGTTTCATCATGATAGGATTTAGCTCTTTCAGGATCTAAGCCTAAATTGAATTGATCCTCCCATCTAAAATCGAATCTCGCTGCTGAGAGAGCATTATCTCGTATTTGTGCTGAGGGAAGACCTTTCGCCAGATCTCCGGCATGTGCAGCAATCTTATAAGCCATCAACCCTTCTTTTACGTCTTCCTTATTTGGCAATCCTAGATGTTCTTTTGGTGTTACATAACACAACATCGCACATCCATACCAACCTATCATTGCCGCTCCAATTGCAGAAGTAATGTGATCGTAACCAGGAGCTATATCAGTTGTTAATGGTCCGAGAGTATAAAAGGGAGCTTCGTAACATTCTTGTAATTGTAAATCCATATTCTCTTTAATCAATTGCATCGGGACATGTCCGGGGCCTTCAATCATTGTTTGAACGTCGTAATCCCAAGCAATCTTGGTCAGCTCTCCTAGAGTTTTTAATTCTGAAAACTGTGCTTCATCATTTGCGTCAGCGATTGATCCTGGTCTAAGTCCGTCTCCAAGAGAAAAAGTTACATCGTAATCTCTCATGATCTTGCAGATTTCTTCAAAATTAGTGTAAAGAAAATTTTCTTTATGATGCGCCAAGCACCATTTCGCCATAATGGAACCGCCTCTCGATACTATTCCAGTAACTCTTTCAGCAGTCATAGGCACGTACCTCAGAAGCACTCCAGCATGAATAGTGAAATAATCTACACCTTGCTCGGCTTGCTCTATTAAAGTTTCTTTGAAAACGTCCCAATTTAAATCTTCCGCTACTCCATTTACTTTTTCTAATGCCTGATAAATTGGAACTGTTCCAATTGGAACTGGAGAATTTCTTACTATCCATTCTCTGGTGTCATGAATATTTTTCCCGGTAGAAAGGTCCATGACGGTATCTGCCCCCCACCTCGTGGACCAAGTTAATTTTTCCACTTCGTCATGAATTGAAGAGGACAAAGCTGAATTTCCTATGTTTGCATTAACTTTAATCTTAAAGTTTCTTCCGATAATCATAGGCTCTATTTCAGGATGATTTATATTTGCCGGGATTACTGCACGTCCAGAAGCAATTTCATCCCTAACAAATTCTGGGGTTATTTTTTTTGGTAGATTAGCCCCAAAATTTTCACCGAGATGATAATTGCCCTGCTTTAGTTTTTCGTTCTCATCGAGACATTGATTTTCTCGAATTGCGATGTACTCCATTTCTTCTGTTATGATGCCCTCTTTTGCTAAAGACATTTGCGTAGAGCTTGGTTTATCTTTTTTCCTATTTTTTAGCCATTTATCTCGGCTTTTAGGCAACCCTTTTTCAATGTCTATAGAAATATCGGGATCTGAATAAGGACCTGAAGTATCGTATAAGAAAATAGGCGGATTATTCTGTTTGCCCTCTGAAGTAATCGAGCTTGTTTGCAAGACTTTTCTTACTGGAACATTAATATCTTTTGTTGAACCTTGGATGTAAACTTTTTTAGAGCCGTTGAAAAGTTTAGTAGCTGTTTTAAGAATTTCTTTTGATTCTGGTGAGTTGTCAACTGATCTTGAGGAAATTTTCTTCACTCCTATATTTTAAAACTATTTAGCCATTAACTAAATTGTTTTATTAAAAAAAATTTTTTTCTTATATGAAAATAATCAATTTTATAATGTTTACAGTGTCAACTTTAATTGAGTTATAATTCAAAAATGCACAAAAGAGCTGTAATTTCGTTTTTTATAATCTTTTTTTCATTATTTATTAAAGCTGAATCTTTAAACCTAGCTGAAGTTTATGAAATAGCGTTGAAAAAGGATCCAGAGCTTAAGATAGCCGAAGCAACTTTTAAAGCTGAAAAAGAAGCCAAAGCTAAAGGTATTGCAGGCCTTTTACCTAGTATTACTACAAGAGGAATTACAAGTTGGAATGAATCTGAAGTGCTACGTGGCCCGCAATCTACGTTTTTTGATGGCACTGGAAATAATACCTATGGATATTCTGCTGATCTAATTCAGCCAATTTTTCGAGTAGATAGATGGTTTCAATTTAGTCAGGGCAAAGCAATGAGTGAAGTTGCAAAAGCAAAGTTCGCTTTTGCCCAACAAGAAACTATTACAAGAGTAGCTCAAGCCTACTTCAACTTATTAAAGGCAAATAAGAATCTTGAAGTAGCGGTAGCTGAAGAAAACGCAATCAAGCGTCAAAGAGACATATCGAAAAGATTATTTGAAGAAGGCGTTTCATCTGTGACTGACTTTCAAGAAGCTCAAGCTTTTTATGATTTATCTAAAGTTTCAAGAATCGCCAGTGAGGGTCAGTTGGAATTCGCCAAAGAGGCATTGGTTGCAATAATTGGAGAGGCTCCCAATTTGACTGATCTAAATTCAGACTTTCCTATTAGCTCACCAGATCCAAAATCTCAAGAAGAATGGGTCGGCATAGGATTAACGAATAATTTCTCTTTAAAAGCAGCCAAACTTGCAACTAGAGCTTCTAAACGAAATGCTCAAAGTAAACTTTCAGATCATTTTCCTGACGTAGACCTTGTTGCTAACATTACTAGAAACAATAGTAGACAACCCTCTTTTGAAGGTGGAAATTTTAGTTTTGAAAAAAATTATGTTGAGGATAGAAAATTTAGTCTTCAGTTTTCTTGGCCTTTGATGGCGGGAGGCTTAATTAGCTCTGAAAGAAGAGAGGCTTACGCATACTTTGAAAAAGCAGAGCAAGAAGAAATTTTGATGGAAAGAAAGACTAAACAACAAATAAAATCTATGTACTCCTCGGTTTTAACAAATTTGGCAAACGTAAAAGCTAGAGAGCAAGCACTAAAATCATCCGAATTAGCGCTCAAAGCAACTAGGTTTGGGTATGAATCTGATACGAGGAATATTGTTGATCTTTTAAATGCTGAAAGAAATTTTTTCTCTGCACAAAGAGATTTCAATTCTTCCAAATATGATTTCATTATTGCTGAATTAAGTCTTAAATTATCTGCAGGTGCATTAACGCCTATGGATGTTTACGATATAAGTAACTTTATGACTAAATAAAATGCCCGAGCTTCCTGAAGTTGAAACTACTCTGCGCGGCATTTCAAAAAAAATAATAAATAAAAAGATTGAATCTTTTAAATCCAGAACACAAAAACTTAGATGGCCTTTAGATAGGGATCTTAGTCGCTACTTAAAAAACAAAATTATTATCTCTGCTTGGCGAAGAGGAAAGTATATTATTTTTAATCTTTCAGAAGGTCATCTTTTAATTCATCTTGGAATGTCTGGAAAATTAAGAGTCTTTGATGGTCAAGTAACGCCAAAAAAACATGAGCATTGGGATTTATCCTTCACTGATGGCTGGACACTTAGGTACACAGACATAAGAAAATTTGGAGCTCTTGTAAAAATTAAAGAAAAACCTGAAGAACATAAATTACTTAAAAACCTAGGTCCTGAACCCCTGGGTAATGAATTCAATAGCGAGTATCTATTTCAATGCACCAGGAAGAGGACACGTCCGATCAAAAATCTTATTATGGACGCAAACGTAGTTACTGGAGTTGGAAATATTTATGCCAATGAAGCTTTATTTCTCGCTGGCATAAGACCAAGGAAACAATCTAAAAGGTTAACTAAATTAAATTGTGAAGAATTAGCTGCTGCAATTCGCCAAACCCTCCAAGAAGCAATAGAAGCAGGAGGAACTACATTAAAAGACTACACGAACGCCAAAGAAGCACCGGGCTACTTTAAGAAGAAATTAAGAGTTTATGATCGTGGTAACAAACCATGTTTAACCTGTGGAACACAATTAAAAATTGTAAGACAAGCAAATAGACAAACAGTTTATTGTCCAGGTTGTCAAAAATGATTTTTAAGAATATTTAGACTTAAGAGCTTCTAGTGATAGTGGATGAACAAATTCGGAAACATCGCCACCCATTTTGCAAATCTCTTTAACTAAGGTTGAAGAGATATAAGAATACTTTTCTTTTGGGGTTAAAAAAACACTTTCGAGTTCAGGCATCATTGCACGATTCATATTAGCCAATTGAAATTCATACTCAAAATCAGCAACCACTCTCAATCCACGAATCAATATTTTAGCGTTGTTGTCTTTTGCGAGATCAACCAAAAGACCGGAAAAGCCAATCACTGTAACTTTAGAGTTATCTGAGAAGATCTTATTGGCTATTTCTTTTCTTTCATCCAGAGAAAATAATGGATTTTTAGCTTCACTAGCAGCAATTGCTATGACGACTGAATCAAAAAGTTCACAAGCGCGCTCGATTAAATCGACATGTCCTTTCGTGATAGGATCAAAAGTTCCGGGATAAATAGCTTTTTGACTCACAAGGGTATTATATTCTATTTACTTAAGTAATTTAGAATAAATACCCCAGAGTTATGAGAGAGTTAGAACAAATCTGCGTTCATGACTTTATTCCAAGCGCTGACAAAGTCTTTAACAAATTTTTCCTTATTGTCTTCAGTCGCGTATACCTCTACCAAGGCTCTCAACTGAGAATTAGACCCAAAAACTAAGTCTGCTCTTGAAGCGGTTCTAGTCTTTTCACCTGTGACTCGATCAAACGCTTCATAAGAGTTTCCAGTGCCGTTAGGTTTCCACTGAACTCTCATGTCAAGAAGCGTCTTAAAATAGTCATTTGATAACTCATCAGTGTTTTCAGATACTAATCCATAGTCGCTGGCTGTGATTCCTAAAGATCTCATGCCACCAATAAGAACAGTCATTTCTGGAGCCGTAAGTCCAAGTAATTGTGATTTATCAAGCATAATCTCTTCAGCGCTGACGCTAAGACCTGATCTGTGATAATTTCTAAATGCACAAGACAATGGTTCTAGGTATTCGAAGGAATCAGCATCAGTTTGCTCTTGAGTAGCATCGCCTCGACCAGGAGTAAAAGGTACTTCTACTCCGGTTGCTTTTTCTATCCCTAAATTTCCAGCAAGGATAATTACATCCGCAATAGATGCGCCAGATTCCTGAGATATGCTTTCGTATATTTCTAAAACTTTTGAAAGCTGCTCTGGTTTATTTGCTTCCCAATCTTTTTGTGGAGCTAAACGAATTCTTGCTCCGTTTGCACCTCCGCGCATATCTGAGCCACGATAAGTTGAAGCACTAGCCCAAGCAGTTTCTACCATTTCTTGGATACTTAAACCGCTAGCTTCTAACTTACTTTTTACTGAAGCAACATCATAATCGGTGCTTCCATCAGCAATAGGATCTTGCCAAATTAAATCTTCTTCTGGGACTTCAGGACCCATGTAATTTGATTTAGGGCCCATATCTCTATGCAAAAGCTTGAACCAAGCTTCAGCGAAGGCATCTGCAAATTCATCTGGATTATTGAGAAAATGTTCCGAAATTTTCTTATAACTTGGATCAGTTTTCATAGCGATGTCAGTTGTGGCCATAATAGTAGGTTCTTTTTTACTTGGATCATGGGCACTAGGAGCCATGTCTTCTTCTTGTTGGTCTTTCGCATACCATTGATGAGCGCCGGCAGGACTTTTACCAAGCTCCCAATCGTATTTAAAAAGTAATTCGAAATAGCCATTGTCCCACTTAATTGGATTAGTTGTCCAAGCACCTTCAAGTCCACTTGTGATTGCGTCTTGACCAAGTCCAGAACCGTGAGCATTGGTCCAGCCAAGGCCCATTTGCTCTATTGGAGCTCCTTCTGGTTCAGCTTGGACTAAGTCTGCGTCTCCAGCTCCGTGACATTTACCGAAAGTGTGTCCACCAGCTACTAAAGCAACAGTCTCATAATCGTTCATTGCCATTCTTCCAAAGGTGGTTCGAATGTCGTGTGCGCTAGCCATAGGATCTGGATTTGCATCTGGTCCTTGAGGATTTACATATATCAATCCCATTTGCACGGCTGCGAGAGGATTATTCAGCTCTCTTTCTCCTTGATAACGAGTGTTTTCAAGCCATTGCTCTTCAACCCCCCAAAGAATGTCTTCTTCTGGCGCCCAAATGTCAGGTCTACCGCCACTGAAACCATAAGTTTTACCGCCCATTGATTCTATTGCGACGTTACCGGAAAGAATCAATAAATCTGCCCAACTAATTTTATTTCCGTATTTTTCTTTTATTGGCCAAAGAAGACGTCTTGCTTTGTCTAAATTTCCATTATCAGGCCAGCTATTTAAAGGAGCAAAACGTTGTGCTCCAGTTCCACCGCCACCTCTACCATCCGTCGATCGATAGGTTCCAGCAGCATGCCAAGTCAATCTAATAAAAAACGGACCATAATGACCATAATCTGCAGGCCACCAATCTTGTGAATCGGTCATCAAGTCCAACAGATCTTGTTTTAAAGCAAAATAGTCAAGCTTTTCAAACTCAGATTTATAATCAAAGTCTTCTCCCATTGGATTTGATTTTCTATCGTGTTGATGAAGAATGCTTAAGTTTAATTGGTCTGGCCACCAATCTTTGTTGGAAGTTCCGCTTGTTGTATTTTTAGTCATTGAACCATGCATGACTGGACATTTTTCAATGTTTGATTCTGTATTATCCATATTAACCTCTAATTTATAAGAAAAACTTATAATAATGTACTATTAAAAATTGTATTGATAAATATATATTTTTCTATCAAATAATTCGATAAAATCGAACGTAGAATGATAACTATTAAACAAATAAACTATGCTCTAGCTGTTGCAGAAACACTGCACTTCAAAAAAGCCGCTGAGAAATGTTTTGTTTCACCTTCTACTCTTAGCAATGCCATTACTGAAATGGAAGCACAACTAGGTGTTCAGATATTTGAAAGAAATAACAAGAACGTAATAGTTACAAAATTAGGGTCTTTGGTAATTGAAAAAGCTCAGGGAATTAAGACTGATATCGACGACATCAATAAAATTTGTGAATTAAATTCAGAGCCCCTTTCAAGCAAGATTTCACTTGGAATTATTCCAACTATTGGCCCCTTTTTATTGCCTGTACTTCTTCCGAAAATTAAAAAAGATTTTCCTAACTTAACATTAAATATTGTTGAAGCCCAAACAGATGTTCTGCTAAGAAAAATTTCTTCTGGTGAAATCGAATTAGCTATTTTAGCTCTGCCTTTTGAAACTTCAGGGTTTAATGTGTATAAATTTTGGACTGAAAATTTTTTTTGGATAAGTAGGAAAGAAGATCCAAGATCTAAAAAAAAATCTATCAAAGCTAAGGAGCTTGATCTCGACGAACTTATTATGCTTGAAGAAGGAAATTGTCTAAAAGATCATATATTGAACGCTTGCAAAATAAAGAATACCTCTAAAATTACTTTCAATGCTTCTACTTTAAGTACTTCGATAGAGCTTGTTAAAGGAGGCATAGGAACAACTCTTGTTCCTGAGATGGCGGTAAATAAATTACTTTCTGCCAATCCAGAATTGGCAAAAACAAAATTAAATGAAAAAGGACCTCACAGAGAAATTGCCCTGGTTTCGAGAATAAATTATTCAGGAGAAAGAGACATAAACAAATTAATCCATTTATTCACCAAGGAATTAGAGGATCATAAAAATATCAAAGTAAGTTAATCTTGAATTTCAACTTTAATTTTCTTAATTTGTCTTTTATTTGATGACAGTATAGAAAATTTTAAATTTTCTAACTTTATCGATTCACCTGTTTTAGGAAATCTACCAAATTTATTCGTAACAAACCCGCCAATCGTATCGAAATCTTCGTCGGAGAAATCGGTATTGAATTCAGAGTTAAATTGCTCAATTTCAGTGATTGCTTGAACATTAAATTCTTTATTGGATTTTTGAATAATTCTTGTCTCTTCATCGATATCTGTTTCATCTTCTATCTCGCCAACTATTTCTTCTAAAACATCTTCAATAGTTACCAATCCGCTGACTTCCCCAAATTCGTCTACAACGAGAGCCATATGACTTCTATTGGATTTAAATTCATCCAAGAGAACATTTATCTTCTTGCTTTCTGGAATATGATTTACAGGTCTTACTATCTCTTGAAAGTCAAAACTACTTATGTCTAGCCTCTCCTCTATCAAACCTGGTGCAAATTTTAAGAGATCTTTGGCCAACAGAATTCCAATTATTTTAGATTCATCCTCATTAAAAACGGGAAACCTGGAATGCGAAGATTGCACAACCTTCTTAATAAGTTGATCAATATTGTCTTGCTCGTTTATTGAGATCATTTGCGATCTTGGAACCATTACGTCTCTCACAGGGATTGACGCAAATTCAATGGTTTCTTCCATCATTTCCAAGACATCTTTATCAATGATGTTATTTTCTTCAGCTTCCTTTAAAACCGAAGCCAATTCATTTTGATTCACGGGCTTGAAAGAGAGTTTTCTATAAATCTCTCTAAAGTAATTCCTTGTTCTTTTAAATAAGCCCAGATTGGTTTCCAACTGAGCCTCAGTACTTGGAGGTTCTTCTTTCATCCTAATAAGGATCTCCTGCAGATATATTTTTCATTATTTTCTTTTCAATCTCCTCCATTTCATTTTGATCTAATTTTTTCATGTGATCAAACCCTAACAGATGAAGAAGGCCGTGGATTATCATATGTTTTAATCTATTTTCAAAGATTTTTTTGTATTTTTTTGCCTCTTGTTCAATTATTTCCTCGCAAAGCGCTATCTCTCCTATTAAGGTCTTTTTATCGCCAGTTGGAAAATTTTTTGGTAATTCAAAAGACAAAACATTAGTTGATTTGTCTTGATTACGATATGTCTGATTTAGAACTTTCATTTCTTCTTGACTGACAAAATTCAAATTTAACTGGTGCTGGTCAGTGAATTGATACCCAACAGTGTTGAATACTTCGAGAACGATTTCTAAAATTTCTGATTTTGATAATTTAATGGATTTTGTCGATTTAAAATTATTTAAAGTTAAATCCATCAATTATTCTTTCGCTCGTAAGCTTCAATAATTTTTTGTACTAAATTGTGTCTCACAACGTCATCAGGATGAAAGTAATGAAAAGCTATGTCTTTTTGAGAGTCTAATATTTTTATTGCGTCGGCAAGTCCTGAAGGAGTTCCTTTAGGCAAATCTGTCTGTGTAATATCTCCCGTCACTACGGCGGTGGAACCAAAACCAATTCTCGTTAAAAACATCTTCATTTGTGCTGGAGTGCAATTTTGCGCTTCATCCAAAATTAGAAATGAATCGTTTAAAGTCCTGCCTCGCATATATGCCAAGGGCGCAACTTCAATCTTTCCATTTTCAATTAATCTGCCTACTTTTTCTGGACCCATCATATCGAATAAAGCATCGTATAGAGGTCGTAAATATGGATCTACTTTTTGCGAAAGATCACCTGGCAAAAATCCAAGATGCTCACCAGCTTCAACGGCCGGTCGAGTCAGAATAATTTTATGTACTTTTTCTTCAACAAACATGTTTACTGCAGCGGCAACGGCAATATAAGTTTTACCTGTTCCAGCTGGTCCCACTCCAAATGCTATATCGTGATCTAAAATTGACTGGACAAATTTTTCTTGAGCTTTATTTCTTGGTGTTACGTAAAGTTTCGGCGTTTGAATAGTGAAATCTTTTTCAGTCTCTAACTCAAAAATCGTCCCATTTGAATCTGAAGCTGTTCCATTTAAAGCTCTACAAATAGAAAAATGAACCTCATCGGGAGAAACAGAATCACTCGTCTCTGCGAGAGAAGCTAAATCTTCAAGAATCATCCTTGCTTTAACTACGTTATTTTTTTCACCGGAAATAGAAAAACTATTTCCTCTACTTTTTATCTTTATCGCAAGAGAGTTTTCAATTTGTTCTATGTTTGAATTTACAGGCCCGCATATAAGAGAGAGATTCTGGGTCTCTATTTCGGGAAGTTTAAATTTTAGTTTCGGCATAGATTAGAATCTTTCTAATTTACCTCTTAGTGAGTTTGTCAATTGATCTACTATTTCCAGGTTAACAAATTTTCCAACGACATTCGCATCGGTTGCAAAATTTACAACTCTGTTGTTTTCAGTTCTGGCTTGCAATTCTCCAGGGTTCTTTTTAGAGACTCCTAAGACTAAACATCTTTCTATGCTACCAACCATCTTTCTAGATATTTTAGACGAAAGTTCATTAAGCTTGTGTTGCAGTATTGTTAATCTTTCTTTCTTTATATCCTTAGAAACATTATCTTCCATTTCCGCAGCAGGTGTATTTGGTCTTGGGCTGTAAATAAAACTAAAAGATTCATCAAATCCCACTTTTTCTACAATATCCAAAGTGTCTTGGAAGTCTTTATCGGTCTCTCCGGGAAAGCCAACTATAAAATCTGAAGAAAAACTTATTCCTGGTCTATTTTCTCTTATTCGAGAAATTAGCTCTAAGTAACTAGCAGCTGAATATCTCCTTCGCATTAACTTAAGAATTCTATCCGATCCGCTTTGCACTGGTAGATGCACATGACTTACGAGCTCTGGAGTGTCTCTATATAAGTCGACTAAGTCATCCTTAAATTCGAAAGGATGACTGGTGGTGTAGCGAATCCTATCAATTCCGTTTACCTTAGAAACTTTTTCGATAAGAAATGCAAGAGATTTTTTTTCTCCTTCAAATGTTCCCTTGAAATTATTTACGTTTTGCCCGAGAAGATTTACTTCTCTTACGCCTCTAAAAGCTAACGCTTCTATTTCGACTAAAATATCTTCTACTGGCCTACTTACCTCGTGCCCGCGCGTATGTGGAACAACGCAAAAAGAACAATACTTGTTGCAGCCTTCTGCGACTGATACAAATGCTGTGACCGAATCAGATGATGATTGCGGCAAGTAATCAAACTTTTCAATTTTTGGAAAACTTATATCTAGTTGTTTTTTTTCAGTATCTGATGCCTCTTTATATAAGTTGGGTAGTCTATGCAGAGTTTGCGGTCCGAAAACAATATCAACCGCGGGTGCTCGTTGTGATAATTTTTTTCCTTCTTGACTAGCGACACATCCGCCAATTGCGATTTTGAGGTTTGGATTCTTATCTTTTAATTTTTTCCACCTTCCAATTTGGTGAAAAACTCTCTCTTGAGCTTTCTCTCGAATGGAGCAAGTATTTAGGACGAGTAGATCGGCATCTTCGGGAGTATCGGTTGCTGTGAACTCCTCTTTTTCCGATAGAAGATCCATCATTTTTGCCGAATCGTATTCATTCATCTGACAACCATGAGTTTTAATAAAAACTTTTTTCATGACAAGTTAATTAGATTTGGCAAAAATTGTATCCCGATAAAATCTCAATTCATTGATCGATTCGTAAACGTCTGCTTGGGCTCGATGCGCAGCTTTTTTTGTGGAATGTTGCATTGAAATTTCCGGCCTCCAACGTTTAGTTAGCTCTTTAACAGAACTGACATCAATACAGCGATAGTGAAAATAATCTTCTAGTTCTGGCATGTATAAACTTAAAAATTTTCGGTCATGCCAAACTGTATTTCCGCATAAAGGAGAGGCATTTTTTTCCACATGCTCTCTCAAAAACCGTAGGGTCTCCTGCTCTGCCTCTTCTTGATTGATCTTGCTATTGAGAACATCCTCAATTAATCCAGACTCACCGTGATGACTTTGATTCCAGTCATCCATTGCGTCTATATATTCTTTAGGTTGCGAAACAACTATATTTGGACCATCAATTATTTCAGTAAGATCTTCATTAGTTACAGCAGAAAAAATTTCAATAATTCTCTCAGCATTTGGGTCTAGCCCCGTCATCTCTAAATCTAACCAGATTAATTTTTTTTCCATACGATTACTCTACAATAGTAACAAAATAAGTGAATTCATGACCGACGAAAAGAACAACAAAACTCATTTTGGTTACAAAAACGTTAACTCTAAAGAAAAACCTGATTTGGTTAAAGAAGTTTTTGATTCTGTATCAAATAAATACGACCTCATGAATGACTTAATGTCATTGGGCATTCATAGGTTGTGGAAAAAAGCGACCATCCAAATGAGTAATTTAAAAAAAGGGGATAAGGTTCTAGACGTAGCAGGTGGAACGGGTGATCTGGCCATTTTATTTTCAGAGTTAGTTGGCGATTCAGGAAAGGTGTATTTATCTGATATCAACGAAAAGATGCTAGAAGTGGGAAGAGACAGAGTAATTGATTCGGGTTGCAACAATATTAAAAGCCTAGTCGCAGATGCAGAAGATTTACCCTTTCAAGATGAAGAGTTTGATTGTATTTCCATTGCTTTTGGAATCAGAAATGTAACTAATAAAGAAAAAGCTTTAAAAGAATTTAATAGATGCCTGAAACCAGAAGGTAGATTGTTAGTCTTAGAGTTTTCTAGTCCAGAACACAACTGGCTTTCTGAACTATACGATCTTTACTCCTTCAATCTATTACCCAAATTAGGTGAGTGGATTGTTGGCGATAGTAAAAGCTATGAATATTTAGCAGAATCGATAAGAATGCATCCCAATCAAGATGTTTTTTTAGAAATGATGAACACTGCAGGATTTGTAAATACAGAATATCAAAACATGACTGGCGGGATAGTCGCACTTCACATTGGTGAAAAAAAATAATCATGGCTTTCGTGCGTTTTTTTTGGATCGTATATCTCTTCTTTAAATATCGTCTAGATGAACTAATTCCGAAGAACTTTATTCCAGCTTGGTTATTCTTATTGTTCAAGCTGAATCCTTTTCGACTCAACAAAAACAGTAAAAATTCAGGAGAGCGACTTTCTGAAGCATTGGAAAAAGCCGGACCAGTTTTTGTAAAATTTGGTCAAATTCTATCCACTCGTCCTGATCTGATAAATGATGAAATCATTTCAGAGTTAAAAAAGTTCCAGAACAATCTTAAGCCCTTCGACTCTAAGGTAGCTAAACAGATCATAGAGAGGGATTTGAACCAATCTATTCCAAAAATGTTTAAAAAATTTAAGGACGAGCCTCTTGCAGCTGCCTCCATTGCTCAAGTTCATGAAGCCGAATTAAAAACTGGCGAAAAAGTGGTAGTCAAAGTTGTCAGACCTGGTTTAAAAACTCAAATCAAAAAGGATTTAGCACTTTTAAAAGCACTTGGATTTTTAGCTTCAAAATTTAAAGCAGATGCACGACGCTTAAAATTGAAAGAAATGATCGATGAATACGATTTCGTCATAAATGCTGAAGTTGATCTTAAAAAAGAAGCAGGCAACACAATTCAGACCGCTAATTTTTTTAAAGACAACGAACTTCTATACGTTCCAAAAACTTATCCAGAATTTTCTGGATCGAAGGTGTTAACTTTAGAAAGAGTGGAAGGTATACCCGTAACCGATTTAGACGAATTAAAAAATAAAAAAGTAAATTTAAAAAAATTATCAGAAAGAGGGGTGAGTATTTTTTTTAAACAACTTTTTGAAGATAACTTTTTTCATGCAGACATGCATCCAGGAAATATTTTTGTTGATGCTTCAGACCCAGAATCGCCATCTTACGTAGCTGTTGATTATGCAATATGTGGCAGTCTCTCTGAAAAGGAACAGTTGCTGATAGGAAAGATGCTTTCAGATATGTTTAGTAAAAATTATTCAGCAGTGGCAAAAACTATGATGTCAGCTGGCTGGGTAGACTCAAAAACGAGACCGGTTGAATTGGAAGCAACCATCAGGACGGCTCTTGATCCGATATTTGAGAAACCTTTTAGCGAGATAAAATTTGGCGAAATGTTGTTGTATCTTTTTGAAGAAACGAGAATATATAATTTGTCTTTGCCTGCTTCACTATTGTTATTGCACAAAACTCTTTTAAATATTGAAGGTTTGGGTCGTCAAATTTATCCTGACTTAGATCTTTGGACCACCGCCAAGCCTTTCATCCAACAATGGATAAATAAAAAATACAATCCAGCAAATTTATTTAAAAAATTTAAGGAAGATGTCCCAGGTTTGCTAGAAAAGGCTTACGAATTTCCTGAAAAACTAGAAACTATTTTCGAAAATATTTCAAATTTAGATGAATTTAATGACGAAATGAAGAGTCTTAGAAAAGAAATTAATACGCAGAAAAATTCTATGAATTACATACTTATAGCTTCAGCTGTGATAATTATTTCGGTAATATCAATTTCTTTAAGTTTATGAGCGACCAAGACAATATCTTTGAACGATTGAGTAAAATTTTAATATCGAGGAAAGAGACATCTGAGGATAATTCTTATACTGGTCAACTCTATAAGGAAGGTATTGAAAAGATAATTGCTAAAATTAAAGAAGAATCAGAAGAATTAATTGAAGCAAGTATCTCTGACAAAGAAGCAATTATTCATGAAGCTGCAGACCTCGTCTTTCACGTCATGGTATTATTAGCCTTTAAAGATATCGACCCGAGTGATATTTTAAGAGAACTAGAAAGAAGAGAAGGCGTATCAGGTATAGAAGAAAAATCTAAGAGGTAGAAATGGGATTTGGTGGAATAAGCATTTGGCAACTTTTAATAATTTTAGCAATTATTATTCTTATCTTTGGAACCAAAAGATTTAGAAATATGGGCGGAGATTTGGGTTCGGCCTTTAAAAATTTTAGAAAAGCTGTCAAAGAAGAGCCTAAAGAGGAACAAAAAGAAGACGATTCTCAGTAAATGTTCGACATTGGTTTCTTTGAGATATTAATTATCTGTCTTATTTCCTTAATTATTCTAGGACCCAAAAGACTTCCAAGCTTTCTTACCTCCCTTGAGGAGCTTTACCTGAAAACAAAAAGCGGTTTGAGAAAACTAAAGCAAGAATTGTACTCTGAAGGCTTTGACGATCAAAACAAAGACGATGACCAAGGAAAGTAATTCGATACTCTTCCAATTAGGGTTACTGCGGAACCTTTTCTTGAGAGCTTTTGGTATGCTTGCGATTTTTTTTGTCGCACTCACTTTCTTTCAAGATTCAATTTATCTATTTGTTGCAGACCCCTTGATGCAATTTTTACCTGAGAATTCTTCAATGATTGCAACTGGCGTTGCCTCACCTTTCATAACACCATTAAAACTAAGTTTTTATGCTGCTTTATTTTTAGCGATGCCTTATTTTATTGTAGAACTATGGAATTTTATTTCGCCTGGTCTTTATCGAAACGAAAGAGTCTTATCAGTTTCCTTGAGCGCTTTTAGTATCATTTTATTTTATGCGGGGATGGCATTTGCTTTTTATCTAGTATTTCCGCTCATTTTTTCCTTTTTTATTCAGTCGGCGCCTTCTGATGTAGCAGTCATGACAGATATTTCTCAATATCTAGATTTTGTTATCACTTTGTTATTAGCTTTCGGATTTGCTTTTGAGATGCCAATACTTATTATCGCCTTAATTTGGGGGGGATTATCCTCCAGAGAAAGCCTGGCTTCAGCCCGCCCATACGTGATTATCGGATGTTTTGTTATTGGAATGTTGCTCACTCCACCAGATGTCATTAGTCAAACTCTTTTAGCAATTCCCACCTGGCTTTTATTCGAGTTGGGTTTATTCATTTCTAGATTTATAAAGAAATGAATAATGATTCGAGAATGTTACTAGGCTATCTAGGATTTCTTCCTTTTGGCTTGCTTACTATCTCTCCTTGGATTATCGGCGAATCCTTTACCAATCAAGCTTACTTCTTACTCACTGTCTATGGCGCAATCATTATTTCATTTTTAGCAGGTATGAGTTGGGGATGGAATATCTCTAGTCAGAAAAATCTATTTATTGGAATTTTGTTTTCGTTGATTGGTTTTTTTACAATTGTTATTGGTTACTTCTTTTTAAATATAGCTTTAATAATTTTTGCAATTACTTTTCCGTTATTCTATATTTTTGAAAAACAGGCCAACGAATTTATGAGCGATGAATCTTACTTAAAATTAAGAAGAAATTTAACTTCTGCAGTTTCAGGATGTTTTTTGCTTAGTTTTATCACCACATTATAAAAATGATAAGAATTATACTTTTTGCTGCCCTAGCCTTAATCGCGTTTTTGATAATTGGTAACATTTTATCTAATAGAAACCAAAATGGATCAAAGATTTTAAGTTATTTATTAGCGATACTGGTTGTCGTAGCGATTGCAGGATTTGCAATTTGGTTTCTGCCTCGCTTAGGCATCAATCTATCAGGATTTCTGCAAAGGCTTTTGCCTTTGATAAATACCATTCGAGGTTTTTTACCTTTCTAAATCTTTAGTCCACTTTCCAAGTGCAGCTAATTTGTTCATTTCTGCACGATGAGAAAAAGCTTCTTGAGCTGCTAAGGTATTTTCATTAGAACCCAACCAAGCTTTCAAAGCGGCTTGCTGTAAAGCACGCCCGTAAGAAAAAGTAAGTTTCCAAGGATTTCCCCCTTTCTTATTAAGCGCGTCTAAATTCGCTGTAGCATCTATATCCGATTGACCTCCAGATAAAAAAGCTATCCCTGGAAGTTCTGGTGGAACATTTTCAAGAAGACACTTCATGGTAAGTTCAGCTACCTCAGAGTGAGACAGTTGCACGGGTGAATCTTGACCAGCAAGGATCATGTTGGGTTTTAAAATTGTGCCTTTGATATTTACCTCGTTAGTGCTTAGATTTGAAAAAAGAGAATTTAAACATTTTGAAGTTGCGTCATAACAGGATTCTGCTGAATGTTCACCGTCCATTAACACCTCTGGTTCGACAATGGGAACCATATTATTATCTTGAACTATCTTGGCATACCTAGCCAAGGCTTGCATGTTGGCATCAATGCATTCCTGGCTAGGCATATCGTTACCAATTTTTATTACCGCTCGCCACTTTGTAAACTTCGCACCAAGATCTTCGTATTCAGAGCATCGCTTTTCTAAGCCATCTAATCCACCGGTCAAAACTTCTTCTGAATCGTTGATTGGAGAAACTCCTTTATCTACTTTTATTCCGGGCAGGGCTCCCGTTTTTGAAATTACTTCTTTTAAAAAAGTCCCATCTGCAGCTGACTGCCTTAGAGTTTCATCAAATAATATTACTCCGCTAATATTTTCATTCATGCCAGAAGCACGAAACAACAATTCTCGGTAATCGCGTCTAGAATTTTCAGTAGATTCCGTATTTATGGCATCAAATCGTTTGCCGATGGTAGGAGTGCTTTCGTCTGCCGCTAAAAATCCTTTACCATCAGCTACTAAATAATTTGCAATTTCTTCTATGTTTGTAAAATTCATATCATGCCCCTAAATTTTTTTGATTAATTATTTCTAAACTGGGAAGTGAGCCAAGCTCAATGTATTCCAAAAAAGCACCGCCTCCGGTAGAGGCATAATCCACTGAGTCCATCATTTTAATTTTTGAAAATGCTGCCAATGTTTCTCCGCCACCGATTATTGTCATTGCATTAGATTCAGCAACTTTTTTTGCTATGCCTTCAGTTCCTTTTGAGAAACGATCGTCCTCAAATTTACCCAACGGACCATTCCAAACAATCGTATTGGCTTCGTCAATGTACTGACTAAAAGCTTCAACAGATTGTTGTCCCACGTCTAAAATCACATCTTCATCGGATAACTCATTCACACTTTTTTCTCTAGCTTCGGAACCATTGCTAGTAACAACAAAAGTAGGAATAACAATTTGAGGGTGTTCGATAATTTTCTTTGCTACTTCCAAGTAACTTGGTTCGAAGAGAGATTTGCCAATATTTTTTCCTTGTGCTGCGTAACAAGTATTTGCTAGAGCCCCTCCTACTATCAACCAATCGCAATGATTAGTAAGCGACTCAATCACATTGATTTTAGTAGAAATTTTAGATCCACCAATTATTCCCAAAAGAGGTTTTTCTGGAGAAATAACAATTTTTTTTAAAGCATCTATCTCTTGCTCAATCAACAATCCAAAACATGCTTCTTCAATGTAGTTGACTATTCCAAATGTTGAGGCCTGTTTTCGATGCGCCGTTCCGAATGCATCCATGATAAAAATATCTCCTAACTGACTTAATGCGACCGATAATTCATCCTCGTTATTTTTTTCGCCCTCAAAAGATCTAATATTTTCAAGCATGCATAAATTTTTAGATTCTTTTAACTCTTCTAGCGATTTTACAAGTGTCACTTCTTTATCCAGAAGTTCGCTAAGTCTCTTTGCAATTGGCGCTAAAGAAAACTCACTTGCAATAGCTTCTCCTTCCTCTGGCCTACCTAAATGAGAAAGAATCTTTAAATTATTGGTTTTGGATAAAATGTGTTCGATTGTCGGAATAGATCTGACTAGCCGCTCGTCGTCCAGCAAAGTTTCGCCTTCTAGTGGCACGTTGTAATCAACTCGTAATACTACGGCCTTATCGTCTAAATTTTTTGAAGAAAGAAAACTTTTCTCAAAGTTCATTTTTTTAAAAGCTCTTTTGCTTTGCTGACAACATTTGAAATTGTGAATCCAAAATGCTCTAAAAGATCTTCCAATGGAGCAGATTCACCATAGGTGTCCATGCCTAAAACTAAGTCTCCTTGATTTAGGTATTTATGCCAGAAATCAGCTTGCCCAGCTTCAATTGCCAATTTAGGACCATCTCCTAGAACTTCAAATTTGTATTCGTCGCTTTGTAAATCAAACAATTCCGTGCAAGGAATAGAAACAACTTTTATCGATAAACTATCTTCCGCTAAGATTTCCGCTGCATCAACTGCTAAACCGACTTCTGAGCCACTTGCGATAATGGTTAAATCTTCTTGATCTGCCTCTTTCAAAACGTATCCTCCTTTTGCAATAGCTCCGACATCGTTTCTAGTTTGAGGTGGCAAATTTTGACGAGACAAAATCAACGCATGTGGATTGATTTTAGATTTCAAAGCATGTTGCCATGCGTAGGTAGTTTCCACTCCATCACAAGGCCTCCAAGTAAAAACTCCTGGGGTGGCTCTCAACATAGTAATGTGTTCTACCGGTTGGTGAGTTGGACCGTCTTCACCAACTCCAATTGAATCATGTGTATAAACATAAATCACAGGCAGCTTCATCAAAGCAGACATCCTGACTGCGTTTCTTGCGTAATCAAGAAAAGTTAAAAAAGTACCGCCATATGGCCTTATTGCCCCATGCAATATCATGCCATTCATTATGGCTGACATTCCAAATTCTCGAACCCCATAGTTCAAGTAGTTACCTCCTGAATCTGGAGTTAGAACTGAAGAGCCTTTCCATTCCGTATTATTTGACGGTGACAAATCAGCTGAACCTCCAACCAATTCAGGCAAAATTGGACCAAGAGCGTCGAGACACATGCCAGAGCATTTTCGACTTGCGTGACTGGTCCCATCAGCTTCAAATTCTTTTATAAGATTTTCTAAAACGGAATCTAACTCCTTAGGAAGGTCTCCTTTGACCAAACGATTAAAAGTCTCAAATTCTTCGGTAAATTTTTCTTTATAAGCTTCAACCAAAAGAAGCCAATCGCTTTCATATTTTTTTCCTGAATCTTCCTGATTCCAACCCTCATAAGCTTCCTTAGGAATTTCAAAAGGTTCATGATTCCAATTAATATTTTTTCTGGTAAGAAGAACTTCTTCTTCACCCAAAGCTGCTCCATGAACTCCAGAAGTGCCGGCTTTGTTTGGCGAACCTTTGCCAATAATTGTCTTACAACAGATAAGACTAGGTTTATCTGATTGTTTAGCCTCTTCAATTGCAGCATCAATTTCTGCTTCATTGTGTCCATCTACTTTAGAGATGACATGCCAACCGTAACTTTCAAATCTCTTAGCAGTGTCGTCTGTGAACCACCCTGAGACCTCTCCGTCAATACTGATGTCGTTGTCGTCGTATAAAACAATCAATTTTTCCAATTTATGCGTGCCAGCATAAGAACAGGCCTCATGTGAAATTCCTTCCATGAGATCACCATCGCCACAAAAGACGTAAGTGTGATGATTGACTAATTGATGGTCTGGTTTATTAAATTTATGAGCAAGAATTTTTTCCGCTAGCGCCATGCCTACTGCGTTCGCAAGCCCTTGACCAAGCGGTCCAGTGGTAGTCTCAACCCCAGGAGTTACATCGCACTCAGGGTGTCCTGGAGTTTTTGAACCTAATTTTCTAAAGTTTTTTAATTCTTCTAAAGGTAAATCGTATCCAGTTAAATGCAACAAAGAATAAAGCAACATTGAGCCGTGGCCGTTTGAAAGAACAAATCGGTCTCTGTTAAACCAATCGGGATTTTTTGGATTGTGCTTTAAATGTTTGGTCCATAAGACCAATGCAATTTCAGCCATACCCATTGGCATCCCAGGGTGCCCACATTTCGCAGCTTGGACAGCGTCCATTGAAAGTGCCCTTACGGCATTGGCTAAATTTACTTTATCGGACATGAATCAAAGTCGTATTTTCTATTAAAAAAAGAGAATATCATAGTAGAATCCTGATTCACTTTTTAAATTAAATGTCCGAATACAAAACATTCACTTCTGAATCTGTCTCTGAAGGTCACCCAGACAAATTAGCCGATCAAATATCTGACGCCATCTTGGACGCTTTTCTCTCAGATGATTCGGAATCAAGGATTGCCTGCGAAACTTTAGTGAAAACCGACTTGGTAGTTATTGCTGGAGAAATTACATCCAACGCAAAACCCGATCTTGAAAAAGTTGTCAGAAAGGTTATCAATGAAGTTGGCTACGACAATGACGATCTAGGTTTTAATGGTTCAACCGTTGAAATCATCAACGCCATTGGCATGCAATCCAATGACATTGCTCAAGGTGTGGATGAAGGTACTGGCACCGATACCGATCAAGGCGCAGGCGATCAAGGTCTGATGTTTGGTTACGCAACTAATGAAACCGAGGTATTAATGCCGGCGCCGATTACTTTTTCGCATCTATTAGTTAAAAAACAAGCCGAAGTAAGAAAAGCTCAGATTCTTCCATGGCTCCGACCGGATGCAAAGAGTCAATTAAGTTTTGTTTACGATGATTCTGGGAGACCTTCTCATCTATCTGCCGTAGTTTTATCAACTCAACACGACGAAGATGTTACTCCTGAAGATTTAGAAGAAGGCGTTAGAGAGGAAATTATCAAGCAAGTTATCCCTTCGAATTGGCTCTCTCCTGAAACTAAAATTTATATCAATCCCACGGGAAGATTTGTTATTGGTGGACCTGTTGGAGATTGTGGTTTAACTGGCAGAAAAATTATTGTTGACACTTACGGTGGTATGGCAAGACATGGCGGTGGAGCATTTTCTGGCAAAGACCCATCAAAAGTTGACCGATCAGCTGCTTATGCTGGCAGATACGTAGCAAAAAACATTGTCTCTGCAGGACTGGCAGAGAAATGTGAGATTCAAGTTTCCTATGCCATTGGCATTGCAGAACCCACTTCAATAAGTATTAATACTTTTGGTTCCAATACCATTCCAGAAGAAGAAATTGCTCAACTTGTTGCAGACAACTTCGAACTTAAGCCCAAAGAATTGATCCAAATGTTGGATCTAAAAAAACCAATTTACCAAAAAACTGCAGCTTATGGTCATTTTGGTCGTGAAGACGAAGATTTTTCATGGGAATCGACCGCTAAAGCTGACAAAATTAAAAAATAATTATGAGTTTTAAAGATTACAAAGTAGCTGACCTAAATCTCGCTGATTTTGGCCGTAAAGAAATTGCTTTAGCTGAGGCAGAAATGCCAGCTTTGATGAAACTTCGTGAAAAATACGGAGATTCAAAACCTTTAGCTGGTGCCAAGATTATGGGCTGTATCCATATGACCATACAAACTGCCGTTTTAATAGAAACTCTTGTGGCTTTGGGCGCCTCAGTAAGATGGTCGTCATGCAATATATTCTCGACACAAGACCATGCAGCAGCAGCAATCGCAGCTTCTGAAATTCCAGTATTTGCCTGGAAGGGCATGAATGAAGAAGAGTTTGATTGGTGCATCGAGCAAACCATTTTGGAAGACGGTAAACCTTGGGACGCGAACATGATCCTTGACGATGGCGGAGATTTAACTGCAATGGTTCATGAAAAATATCCGGACATGTTGAACAACATTCATGGAATTTCTGAGGAAACAACTACAGGAGTTCATCGACTTTGGGAGATGCTTGAAAAAGGAGAATTAAAAGTCCCTGCCATTAATGTGAACGATTCGGTCACTAAATCAAAAAACGACAACAAATACGGCTGCCGCCACAGTTTGAATGACGCCATTAAAAGAGGCACGGACATGCTCTTGGCTGGAAGGAAAGCTTTAGTTTTTGGTTATGGAGATGTTGGAAAAGGCTCTGCCATGAGTTTAAGACAAGAAGGTATGGTGGTTAGAATTTCAGAAATTGATCCAATCTGCGCAATGCAAGCTTGCATGGACGGTTACGAAGTTGTTTCACCCTACATCGATGGAGTAAACCATAATAGTGACGACTGCATCAATAAAGCATTGTTAGGAGATACCGACGTCATAGTTACCGCAACTGGAAACGTGAATGTATGCGATCGCTTCATCCTCGATAATCTCAAATCAGGGACCATGGTTTGCAACATTGGCCATTTTGACAACGAAATTGATACCCAATACATGCGCGATCATTGGCATTGGGAAGAAATTAAACCTCAAGTGCACAAGATCTCAAAAACCAAAGAAGCCAATGATAAAAATTACATTGTTCTTTTGGCCGAAGGCCGCTTAGTTAATCTCGGCAACGCAACTGGACACCCTTCTAGAATTATGGACGGCTCCTTTGCCAACCAAGTCTTGGCGCAAATGTTTCTTTACAAGCAAGCCTTTGCCACCATCAACGACGAAGAGAAGAAAAAAGAGCTTCTAAAAGTAGAGGTACTGCCAATGGAACTCGACGAAGAAGTGGCCCAATACATGGTCGAAGGATTTGGTGGAGTCGTAACCAAACTCACCAAAGACCAAGCCGACTATATCAACGTTGACGTTAAAGGCCCCTACAAGCCAGAAAGTTACAAATATTAATGGTCAAAAAAAATCGTACTTGGGGCGGAAGATTCAAACAAGAAACGGCAAAAAATGCACTTAATTTTTCCAACTCCATCGCAGTAGACAAAACTTTTTATCTTGAGGACATTGAAGGTTCTTTAGCTTATGCCGAAGCTTTATTAAAAGCTAAAATTTTAACGAAAACTGAATTCAGTAAAATTAAATCCGGTCTCAATCAAATCAAAAAAAAGATCGACACTAATCAGTTCAAATGGAATGAAGCCCTGGAAGACGTTCACATGAATATTGAAACAGCCTTAGAAAAAAGTATTGGAGAGACGGCTAAAAAAATTCATACCGGTAGATCAAGAAACGACCAAGTAGTCACCGACATTAAGCTTTATATGTTAAAAAAATCGGAAGCCATCAAAGCTGCTTTGATAGAACTGCTAAAGTCCTTGGTGCAGAAAGCAGAGCCTGAAGTTGAAACGTTGATGCCAGGTTTTACGCATTTACAAATTGCTCAGCCTATTACTTTGGCTCATCACTTAATGGCTTACTACGAAATGTTTCAAAGAGACTTGAGCCGTTTTCAAAATTCAGAAATAAACCTGGGTACCTCGCCGCTTGGCTCAGGTGCGCTGGCTGGGAATCGATTCAAATTGGATCGAAAAAAAATGGCTCGTGATTTAGGATTTAAAGAAATTACGCAAAATTCAATCGATGCGGTAAGTGACAGAGATTTTATTGCAGAAATGTTATTCAACATTAGTCTAACAGCAGTGCATTTATCGAGAATTTCTGAAGAATTTATTATTTGGTCTTCGACTCAATTCAATTATTTGGAATTACCAGAAGAGCTTTGCACGGGCTCTTCAATCATGCCGCAAAAAAGAAATCCAGACATGGCCGAATTGGTTCGGGGCGGTGCAGCGCAAACCATTGGGAATCTTATGGCGCTTTTAAGTTTGGTGAAAAACCAACCGCTGGCTTACAACCGAGACAACCAAGAAGATAAAAAGCCGCTTTTTCAATCCATCGACTATATTCTGCAAGCCATTGATATTACTTCCGCCATGGTGGCAGGAGCTAAATTCAACTCCGATGAAATGTTAAACGATGTTTACGACGGACATATTTGTGCTACCGATCTGGCAGAGTATTTAGTTCTAAAGGGAATTCCATTTCGATCGGCTCATGCCATTACTGGCAAAGCGGTTCAATTAGCAGAGAAAAAAGACGCACTGCTCGAAGAATTATCTTTAGAGGAGTTTAAAAAATTGTCCCCGAGAATTGAAAAAGACGTTTATAAATACTTAGATCCAATGTCTTCGATTGCAGCCAAATCAAGTATTGGTGGAACCGCGCCTTCACAGGTGAAAAAACAAATCGATAAGGCTAAAATAACTTTAAAAATTTAATCATGGACGCATTTTTTAAACCCATTACCGTAAACAAACTCACAATTCCAAATCGTTTTGCCATGGCCCCAATGACGCGAAGCAAATCTCCTGATGGCATACCAGGCGATAACGTAAGAGATTATTATCAACGTCGAGCCGCTGGTGAAGTAGGTCTAATCATTACTGAAGGAGTGGAAGTCAGTCACCCATCTTCAAGTGGCTATCCAGACGTTCCTGGTTTTAGAGACAAGGCAGACGAAGGCTGGAAGAAAATTATCGATGCCGTGCATCAAGAAGGAGCTAAAATTTTTCCACAGTTATGGCACGTTGGTGCCTTTCGTAAATCAGGTATGGCTCCAGATCCAGATGTGCCCGGTTATACTCCTTCGGGTTTGGTCAATGCTGACAAAAAAGCTGCACACGAGATGACTGCAGAAGACGTTGAAATGCTGATCGAATGTTTTGTCGGCGATATTATAAAAATTCAAGAATTGGGATTTGATGGCGTTGAACTCCATGGAGCGCATGGTTATTTAATTGATAATTTTTTCTGGGAAGGCACGAATCAAAGAGCCGACAGCTTTGGTGGCTCCATCGACAAGCGTACAGCTTTTGCTTGTGAAATAGTTAAAAGAGCAAGAGCGAAAGTTGGCTCCGATTTCCCAATGGCGATTAGATTTTCTCAATGGAAACAACAAGACTTTGATGCAAAATTGGCTTATACCGAAGAAGATCTAAAGACTTTTTTAATGCCTTTGGTGGAAGCCGGCATTGATATGTTCCATGCCAGTAATAGAAGGTACTGGGAACCTGAATTTGAAGGCTCAAATCTTAATTTAGCTGGTTGGACAAAAAAATTAACTGGTCTGCCTACGATTACTGTTGGCAGTGTCGGTTTAAAATCGGATTTTATCGGGCTTTATGCTGGAGAAGATGCTGTTGAGTCACAGTCAATTGACGACTTAGTGAAGCGAATGGAAGCTGATGAATTCGACATGGTAGCAATCGGGAGAGCTTTGTTATCGGATCCAGAGTGGGTGAAAAAAGTTAAAGCTGGAGATTTTGAAGAGATTATTCCTTTCGAAAAAAAATACGCTCGAGAAGTTTATTTTTAAACGCTTAAACCATTTCTATTTTTTCTAGTCTAAAATTCTTTCTCTTTACTACAGTATAATGACTCGATGAGATCGATAGGTTTGATTTTAATACTTCTTTGTCTTTCAACTATTTCTGCTTGCGGAATCAAAGGCCCTTTGACCTTGCCCGACGAAAATGGAACCGAGAATGCGTCCGAATAATTTTTCCAAAGACTCGATGGGTCTAAAAATTGAGGAGTTGGCTTTACAAGAAGTCTGCGAAAAAATACCGACACCCTTTTACATATACTCCGAGGCAAATCTCGTCGAGACAGCTAGCGCTTATTTAAAAAATTCAAACGCTAACGATTTGATTTGCTATTCGGTCAAAGCCAATGGGAATATAAATTTACTCAAAGTTCTAGCTAATTTAGGTATGGGTTTTGATGTCGTATCTGTTGGCGAATTGAAGCGAGCTTTAAAAGCAGGAGCCGAAGCAAGAAAAATTGTATTCTCTGGAGTTGGTAAATCTGAAAGCGATTTAAAATTCGCAGCTGAACAAGACATCTATTCGATCAATATTGAATCGGCGCACGAAGTTGAACTGATTAAAAACTTAAAAGAATCGCCAAGAATATCTTTGCGAATTAATCCCGACATGGCCGCCAATACTCATCCTTACATTGAAACAGGAAAATCTGATTGCAAGTTTGGGATTTCAGAAACCGAAGCATTAGAAATTGCCGAGACTTATTCTTCTTCAGAGATAAATTTGGTAGGAATTTCAGCTCACATCGGATCGCAAATAACCGATACAGAATTATTTTTTGAATTGGCAGATAAACTACAAGCACTTGCTGAACAAATAAAAAAATTGGGTCATAACGTCGACCACATTGACGTTGGTGGCGGACTTGCCATTGATTATCAATTAGAGAATCAATACGATCCTGCTCAGTTAGTGAAAGAACTGAAAGAAAAAATCACAGGCTTCGATTTACTAATGGAGCCTGGTCGCTCCATAGTCGCCCAATCTGGGGCAGTCGTCACTTCCGTAATCACCGAAAAAACCAACGGACAAAGAGATTTTCTCGTCGTTGATGTTGGAATGAACGATTTAATGCGCCCTGCTCTCTACAGCGCCAGACACACAATTGAAGAAGTTCAAGACAGTAATGCAGAGTCTAAAAATTTTGAAGTGGTCGGTCCGGTTTGTGAAACCGCTGACAGTTTTGGTCAAAACCACAATTTGAATGCGAAAACTGGTGATCAATTAATTATTTATTCCACAGGAGCCTATGGCTCAAGTATGGGATCGAATTATAACTCGCGACCCAAGCCTGCCGAGATCTTAGTATCGAAAGATTCTTTTAAAGTCATCAGAAAAGCTGAATCCTTCGAGGACTTAATCAGACTCGAGGAAGTTTAAATGCTGGAAGTCCAGACAATGGAAGCTCTAGGCAATGACTTCATTGTTGTCGATGCCGTCTCACAAAGTGTTAATCCAGATGAAGAGCCTAATATTATTAAAAAGTGCTTGGAACAATTTAATTTTGATCAACTCTTATTGATTGAGCCACCGACAGATAAAAGCGCCGACTTAAAATTAAAAATTTATAACGTTGATGGAAGCTTGGCTGAGAATTGTATCAACGGAGTTCGCGCCGTCGCTCTTTACGCATTCGATGAAAATTTAGTTTCAGAAAATCATTTGCTTCTGCAATTAGAAAAAAGTCTTGCAAAAATTACTAAAACTGACGATGCACTTTTTTCTGTGGAAATGAAAGATTTCAGCTTTGCAAAAGCTAGTTGCAATATTGCTGACACTTCTGACTTAGAGTTTGATTTTGAGGGAAAGACTATTTGTTTTGAACCAGTAGCCGTTGGTAATCCTCACGCGGTTGTTTTTCAAGAAGTTGATTCTGAAAAAATTCCAGAAATTGGCGCTGCTCTCCAAGAATCAGACATCTATCAAAAAGGAGTAAACGTTGGTTTCGTCTCTGTGGTTGAGTCTAACGAAATTGATTTGAGAGTGGTTGAAAGAGGAGTTGGTGAAACTCTGGCTTGCGGCAGTGGCGCCTGTGCTGCGGCATTGTGCGGGGTAAAAAATGGTCTTCTTAATTCCCCAACCAAAGTGAATTTTAATAAAGGTCACTTGCTCGTGGATGTCTATCTGGAAGAAAATAGTTTCAAGCTCACGGGCGGAGCAACTTACAAAGAAAAAAGTATTAAAATAAGTTTGTGAGCATCTTCAAGAAAAAAATTACCGATTCTGATGTACTTGATTTCTTAGAGAAGAACCCAAATTTTTTTATTTCTCATCCTAAGATCCTAGAAATTTTAGAAATAAAACATGCCAGTGGTGAAGCAACCTCGTTAATAGAAAAGCAAGTGGAAATCATCAAAACAAAAAATCTTGACGTGAGCAGTAAGCTGAGTCAATTTTTAGAAAATGCTGAACACAACCAAAATCTCTTCATTAAAATTCAAAACCTTGTGTTGCAAATGATTTCCGAAACCTCTCTTAATAGTTTAGCCACTGCAGTTGAAGTCTTCTTTCACGAAGAGTTGAAAACGGAAATTTGCAAAGTTTATTTTTTTACACCGGATAATTCTTACGGACTTGATTCAGAGAAAATCATTACCCCAGAAATAGCGACTTCAATTTTTTCAGACCTTTTCAAAGAAAATGACATTGCGCTTGGCGAGGTGACGAACGAGGTGTCTGGAATGGTTTTTGGAGCGAAGGCAAATATCAAGGAAGCTGCTATCGGAAAATTGAAGTCCTCTAAAATTGCAGGAACTTTAGCTTTGGGAAGTAGTGAATTAGGTAAATTCCCAAAAGATAGTGAAACCCTATTTTTAGAATTTGTTATCTCTGTATTCAGTAATCAAATAGATAAAATTCTCCCTGCCGCCGATGGATAAAGAATTAAAATTGTTTGTAAATTTCTTAGGACAAGTTAGAAATTATTCTGAGCACACAGTCAAAAATTATTCGGCTGATTTAAAAAAATTTGAAATCTTTAGTCAGCAAAAGAATTTTAAAAGTTGGTCTGATCTTACCCAACACGACGTGAGGGATTTCATCAGTCAAGTGAGGCGTAATGGTACAAGTCCAAGGAGCTTGGCTAGATTGTTATCCTCTCTAAGAAGTTTTTACAAATTTCTAAGAAACGAAGGGCTCGCCACAAATGATCCAACCGCCGGGATAAACGCTCCCAAATTAAGCTCACTTTTACCCAAAGCGATGGATGCGGACATGGTCAATAAATTACTGGATTTCAAACCCAACTCGTGGGGTGACTTTCGAGACAAAGCCATAGCTGAATTATTGTACTCGTCAGGTTTGAGACTATCTGAACTGTGCCAATTGGATATGGCCGACATCTCTTTAGAAAATAGAATCTGCCGTGTTTTAGGTAAGGGTCAAAAAGAAAGAGAGGTTCCGGTTGGAAGTTTAGCCATTAATGCTCTGAAAGATTGGTACACGCAAAGGTTAGAAAAACTTAAAACTTCAGAGCAAGCGGTTTTTATTAATAAATCTGGAAGTCGAATCAGCGCAAGATCGGTACAAAACATTTTAAAAAAAATGAGCGAAAAAATGGGTGTTCCATACGTGAATCCACACATGCTTAGACACTCATTCGCGTCACATATTCTCGAGTCGAGTGGAGACCTCAGAGCAGTGCAAGAGCTACTCGGACACGAAAATCTTTCAACGACTCAAATATATACTAAATTAGACTTTCAACACTTAGCCAAAGTCTATGATCAAAGTCATCCGCACGCCAAAGGAGATTAACCGATGAAAATAAAAGCCATTACCTTTGATTTGGACGACACACTTTGGCCGTTGTTTGACGTCATCATGCACGCGCATAAAACCTCTAACGATTATTTGATCGCTAAGCATCCGCAAATGCAGAACGTATTGTTTTCGAGCGAAGAGAGAAAAATGTGGAAAAAATTAGTTCAAGCAGAGCCTAATTTAGCCAATCGTCTATCCGAATTAAGAAAAAAAGTAATCTACGAACTCTTGGTTGAAAACAACGTAGATTCAAATGAAGCAAAAGAACTTGCGGAAAAGTCTTTTGAAATCTTCTTGGATGAGAGGCACAAAGTTGTCTACTTCGATGGTGTCCTCAGTGCTCTTGAAAAATTAAAGGATCGTTACATTCTTGGTGTGATAACTAATGGTAATGCAGATATTAAAACTTTAAAAATTGATCACCTGTTTGATTTTTATGTCAATGCAGAAATGGTCAATGAGAGTAAACCGGGAAGAAAAATTTTTGATGAAGCAGTTAAATTAGCTGGGGTACTGCCAGAGGAAATCTGTCACATTGGAGATCATCCGGTAAATGACGTCGAAGGCGCTGTAGAAGCTGGCATGCAAGCCATCTGGATGAATGCTCTCGAAAAAGATTGGGAGCACAAAGAGGCTCTAACAGTTCCAGAAGTTAAGAATTGGAAAGAACTAGAAGAGAGATTTCTCAGTTTATAAACTTTCTAATTGAGAAAAATACTTATCCAATCTGTCTTGATTTAAAGCTATCAAGGCTTCGAAACCACCCAAATTGGATTTGATTTCAGCCATGTTTGTTGCTTCGCCGACTTGGATTAAACCTACCATTGCCATGACTAAGTGCGGTGTGCATTGATAAACGTAAACTCCTTCGGTATCAAAAGTAATTGAGAAATCTTGCCCTTGGGTGCTCTCCCATGAAGAGGCGCCTGCTGGAATTAAATTTGGTGCAGACGCAGTGTTATGTCCAGGATCAACTGATTTAAAAACTACAGTATCACCTTTTTTAATTTTCAATGCGGCAGGTTCAAAAACCATAACACCGTCCGATCCAGCATTGAGCATTTGGACGATGTGTTCATTATCAGAGCCGCTAGCTGCTGGTTCTGTAGATGTGCTGGTTTTAATTAAGGAAACTTTATATCCAGGCCCTGAAGATGCTATGCCGCAGTCTTCGCCTTGCATGCAAGCATTGGCGAGCGGCTTAATTCTAGCTTCAATTGCCTCATCTCTCATGTCTATGCCTTGAGAAAAAAGACCTGTACTAAGGATTAAAGTTAAGATTATTGAATTAATTTTTAACATAATTTGTCAGGAGTATATCTAAAACCATCTGAAATAAAAACTTTTCAGATGGCTTAGATACAAAGGATATTTAGATATGCAAAAGACTTGTCGGAAATTAAGCTCTTGCTTGTAAAACTAAATTATTGGTAGTTTCCGCAGCCAAATTGACTGTGCCAAAACCAGCTTCTGATAAAAGCTCCATCAATTTATTTGGTCCGGCTTGTGGCCCTAAACCCAAGCCAACGTCTTGAGCTTTGGAAGCAGGTACACAGACTAAGGTACCAAATCCATACATCATTCCAGAAGCTGGATTGTTGGCGATATTGTTGGCCATTCCATCTAATGCCATGGGCTCAACTACCATAAAAGTTCCGTCACTGGCCAACACATCTTTTATTCCAGAAGCAATTCCAACTGGATCGCCCATGTCATGCCAGGCATCAAAGATGCATGCTAAGTCGTAGTCATTTTTTGGAATTTCTGCAGCATCTGAGACAAAGAATTCTAAATTAGCCAAACCCTTTTCTGCTGCTCTTTTTTTGGCTTCTTCAATTGATGGACCGTGAAAATCAAACGCATGAATGGTTGAATTAGGATATTGTTCAGCCATTAGAATTGAGGAGGTTCCAAGTCCACAGCCAATGTCTGCAACCTTTGCGCCCATTTTTAATTTATCTTCAACTCCTTCTAATGCAGGAATCCATTCTTCAAGTAAATGACTTGCATAAGCGGGACGGAAAAATCTCTCTGTTCCACAAAAACAACATTCGTGATGTTCACCCCATGGTCTGCCTCTACCGGTTTTAAATACGTCGATGGCAACGTCCTCTTTAACGAATTGACCCACTACCCCTTGAATCAATCCTTGGATACAAGTTGGTTCGCTCTCTCGTGCGAAGACTGCTGCTTGCTCAGGAGTTAAGCTGAATTCCTCTGATTCGGCATTAAAATGTACGTATCCTCTCGCCGCATTTGAAGCCAACCATTCTTTAAGATAGCGTTCGTCAACTTTTGCTTCTTCAGCGATTGAGGCTACAGACGATGGTCCTAATTTGTCCATGGCACGATAGACACCAGTTTGATCGCCAATATACGACATCATAATTGCGACCGATCCTGCAACGTCGTTAAAAACGCTGCCAAAAAGTGCCATTAACTTGTCATGATTTACAGTAGTTTGTTCTTCCATAAGACTCTCCTTAGTATTTTTTTCTTATGAAAATACAGTAAATCATAATAAGAATGATTTAAAGTCGAAAAAGGGAATTTTTGAAAAAAATTAAATAATTTTTTCTTTTTTTAGCTGTTCCAGCTGTTTTGCATCCAACTCTAAATAATTTAATAAAACTTCGTCGGTATTATTTCCTAATTCGGGAGCCGGTTTGTAATCTTCCTCAAAACTATCTAATTTGATTGGATTGCCAGGAACTTTAGCGATTGATCCAGAAGGCTGTTTTAAGTCGACGACCATGTTTCTCTTTTTTATCAAAGGATCTTCCAGAGCGTCACTCATCGAATTGATGGGTCCAGATGGAACTCTGTGCTTTGCCAAAAGTTCTAACCAGAACTTGCTTGGTTTTTCTAAAAGCTTCACTGAAATTGCTTGATCAATCTCAGCTCTTGCTGCAAGTCTGCCTTGAACTGTTTTGTATTGCTCTCCTGAAAATTCGTCTAGATCAAGGGCCTCAACTAAATTAGGCCAAAAATCTTCATGCACTACGGTGATGATAATAAATCCGTCGGAAGTTTTATAGGAATTGTAAGGAACGTGTAAAAAATGTTGATTGCCAATTGGCTTAGGTTCAATTCCAGAGATTTTGTTCATGGTAGCCATGTAAGTAAGTAAGCTCACCTGACAGTCCAACATGGAGATGTCGACATGATCTCCAACACCTTCTCGATCTCTTTTTTGCAAAGCGCTTAAAATTCCAATAATACTGAACATACCGGATGACAGATCTGCAATTGGAACCCCAGCCCTGACTGGATGATCTTCATTCTCTCCTGTGATGGACATGCCCCCACCATAAGCTTGCAGGATTTGGTCGTAAGCGGGTCGGTCCGCTTCGCCTTTTCCAAAACCGCTGATCGAGCAAGTGATTATTTTTGAATTGTGAATTTTTAGCTGATCAAAACCTATCCCCAATCGCTCGGTTACTCCAGAACTGAAATTATCCAAAACGACATCAAATTTTTTTACTAATTCATAAAAAATATCTTTTCCTTTTTGCTGTTTTAAATCCAATGTAAGACTCTTCTTATTTCTTGCCAGAGTGATGTGATAAGGACTGACTCCATCCAATGAATAATCTGGATCGTCTTTGTAGAGTCCTCTGGTAATTTCTCCTTTCCCGGGCGGTTCAACTTTTACAACTTCAGCTCCCAAATCTGCCATGATCATACTTGCGTAAGGCCCTGCAAGCATGTGGGTCAAGTCTAAAACCTTAATGTCCTTTAGAGGCGCTGACATAAATTAGTAATTAATTTTATCGTCTACCGCATTTCCTTGAGTAGGAATTAACGCGGATCTTAGAAAAGTAGCAACGATCTCGCCATTTTGATTCTTGCCAGTAGTTTTCACGGTTACTATCCCACAATTTTCCCTTGATTCTGAAAGTCTCTTTTCTACCACTTCGGATTCAGCGTAAAGCGTATCGCCCACAAATAAGGGTTTGGGTAAAACGATGTCAGTCCAACCCAAATTCGCAATGGCCTTTTGACTGACGTCGCTAACACTCATGCCAACCATCGTAGCAACCGTAAAAGTACTATTGACTAAAGTCTGTCCAAATTCAGTAGCTTTGCCATATTCCTCGTCGAAATGAAGTGGATGGGTATTCATGGTAAGTAAAGTGAACCAAGTATTGTCTGCCTGCGTGATGGTTCGACCAGGCCTATGTTCATAGACGTGTCCAACTTCAAAATCTTCGAAATATCGGCCGTGAGATTCTCTGAATCTTCCGTCACCGAGATCTTTTGAGCCAGCCATTTAATCCTTCTCTTCATCTCCAAGAGTAATCTTCAAACGCATTGCTTCAGCGATTGGCTCATCTATCATCTGGCCATCCACTTTGATGGCGCCACCACCTGACTTTTGATACTCCTCTAAAACTTTTTTTGCTTCTTCTTTTTCTTCTGCTGAAGGAAAAAAAGCTTCATTGATGTGATCGATTTGATCTGGGTGAATAGCCGCTTTACCAGTGAAACCTAAATTTTTTACCTTCTCTGCCTCTTCTTTCAAGCCGGCCATTTTATCAATGTAGAAATACGGTGCGTCTATCGTGAAAAGATTAAACATCGACGCTGCAAGCACAACTCTTTGCCTTGCGTACAACAAAGGTTCCCATGCTAATTTGCAACCCAAACTAGCAGAAGCGTCCGCAGCTCCAAAAAATAATCCCACTACGTCTTTGAAAGCGGCAATTTGAGTAACAGTTTCAATGGCTCTTGAAGTCTCAATTAAAGGCACTAATTTATTTTTGAAATCGATCATTGGCGCTAATGTTGCAAGAAAATCAAAACTTTGCGTCTTAGGTAAAATTATTGCCTCGATTTGTTCTTGATAAGGAGAAATAGAGTCTATGTCTTCTCTCCCAATTGATTCCATAGCGTCGTTGACTCGAACGAACAAAGGCTTGGTAAAAGCTTTTTCTTTAAGCAATCCGATTAAAGTTTCTCTAGCAACAAGTTTTTCTGCTTCTGGACAACCGTCCTCCAAGTCCACGATGATCGCGTCTGCATTGCTTTTTTGCCCTCTTTCTAGACGGTCTAGGGTATGCCCTGGAATAAACAGGTTGGATCTAAAATAACTCATTACTAACTTCTTTCTTTAGCGATCAAATAATCCACTACATCTAAAAGCTCTTCCGTGCCAAGTTCTCTGGTTGCAGATACCTTGTACTTACCGTTCACAATAAACGCAGGGACGCCCTTTATACCGTATTTAAAGGCAAATAACTCGGCTTTTCTTAAATTATTTTTTAATCCAAATGAGTTAGTCGCAGCTAAATATTGCTCCTCATCAATTCCATAGCCCTGAAAAAAAGGAATCACTTCTTTGTCAGAAGTCATCATTTTTCTGCTGTAGTGAATCGCACCAAAAATTCCACCGATTGCATCAGGCACTTCTAAAGTTTCTGCGGCAAAAAATAATTTAGCGTGGGTTTTGGTTTGTGAATTCCATACGACTGGGAGTCTAAAAAAATCGACGTCTTGACCTGCCTCAGCCTTCCAGTCACCGAGCATTGCTTCAAGACTGAAACAATGACCGCAACCAAACCAAAAAAATTCTATTACCTCAATTTTTTCTGAATCCCTTGTTGGCAGTGGCTCAATTAGTTGATAGTGCCTGCCTTCTTGATAGTCTTTAGCAAACCCAAAAGAGGCTGATACAGCAATAAATAAGATTAAAGAAATCTTTTTAATAAAGTCCAGATACATAATTTGCCACCGCTCTGATTTCCTCAGTAGTTAATCGGGCAGCAATTCCCTGCATAATTTTTGCATTACTACTATGCACTCGCTCCCCGGTTTTATAAGCCACTAGACTTGTGACCACGTATTCAGCTTTTTGGCCACTCAATTTAGGATAACCAGCTGACTCCACTCCTTTTCCTTGAGGTCCGTGACACCCTGTACAGGCAGGCACTCCCCCAGACAAATTTCCGGCTCGATAGATTCTTTGTCCCAATTCAAAGTTGGTACTATCGGCCTGACCAACTTTAGTGTCCTGCGCGGCATAAAATGCCGCTATATCTCTTAATTGATCCTCTGTGTAATTGTCAAGAAGCCCCATCATCGATTCGATCATACGCTCGCCTTTTTGCACGTGAATCAATTGCGCCAAAGTATAACTTTCCCTTTGTCCAGCAAGTGTTGGCCACTGACCCACAACACTATTTCCATCTGCGCCGTGACAACCAGCACAAGTAGCAACCAGCTCGGAACCAGCCATGGGATCGCCTCTCTTAACAGCTTTAACCTCAACTTCTTCACTAGCAGAGTAAATAAAGCTAGATGACAATAAAATAAGGCTTATTAAAAAGAAGTTTTTATACATTATTTATTCTTTTGTGGGCTAAGTGAGCAGAATTATATACTATTGAAGGTAAATTTTCCTTTATAACAATATGTCTGAAAAAGTATGTTCTTAAAGATTAACTTTGATAGATCTTGTCCTGCAGAGCAGTTTTTTCCTGACGACGAAGGCATTGAGCTTGCCATTTGTGGTCGCTCCAATTCCGGAAAATCGAGTGTCTTGAACATACTGGCGAACCAAAAAAAGTTAGCAAAAACTTCCAATACGCCCGGTCGAACTCAATCCATTAACTTTTTCAACGTCAATGAAGATTCTTCAAAAAAATTAGTTGATCTCCCAGGTTATGGTTATGCCAAAGCCTCAAAAAAAATGCAAAAAGAATGGGGTCGACAAATCACTAAATACATGGCGACGCGCAAAAGCCTTAAAGGGATCATTCTAATAATGGACGTCAGACATCCCCTGCAAGAGAGTGATCTAAATTTTATTGCTTGGTGTGAAGAATACAATTTACCAATGCAAATTCTTTTGAATAAATCGGATAAGTTGTCAAAAAGTAAAGCTTCTCAGGCACTCATGAAGTGTAAAAGCCAAACTTCTCAAAATTTGTTGTTAGGTGAGCCGATGCTTTTATCTGCTAAAACAACCCTTGGGGTTGAAGAATTATCAGAAATAATCTTAAATTTACTTCAAATTTTCATTCAGAACTAAAAATTTAGTCTTTTTAGAACATCTCGACTAATATTGGTTGCAGATGGCAAGGTAGGTCTACTTACCAATCTGACTTCTCGAACATTTCTGATGATGATCTCTTGTCCTCAGAAGTTTGTTCGCTTGAGTTGTTATGGAACTTTAAATAAAAATGATACAACTAAAAAAAATTTATTTTATTTACGATGCTGACGGCGGTCTATGGAATGAAATTAAATATTGGATTAATAAAAATCTATTAAAAAAAGCAAGTGCATGCGGGTTATGTGACATTTCTCATAGTAAATTCTTTGTAAGATTTGAATGGTTATCATTTATTAAAGAACTAAAGAATCATTACCAAGTAAAAGTACTACACCGCAATGAACTCCCACAAAACATTCAAGACAAAAATTATCAATTCCCATGCGTAATTGGTGAGACAGAAAATGAGTTAATAGAAATCCTGACTAAGATTGCATTCATAGATTATGGGAATCCGACAAGCGTTAAAGAATTAAAAGAACAATTCTTCCAAAAGCTAGCAATCCTTGAACCCAATTCTGAGTTTGATAAGCTAATAAAGTGAAAAACCTACTTACAATTTATGATATCTTGAAACTTTAAAACGAGGATAATTTATGAAATTTATAAAAATATTTTTTTTAATTCTATTCATTATTCCTTCAATTGTTATGGCTAACGGTCATAAACTTGAAGAACAAAACTTAAAAGTTGTAGATACCTTTTTTGCTAACGTTTTTACTAATCCAGAGTTAGCAATGGAACAAGTTCATGAAGATTTTGAATTCGAATTCATGGGTATCTGTGAAATTTGCAAGAAATATAATAAAGAAACTTATGAATCAGTCTGGTTGAAACAAGTTATTCCCGAGGTTCTTCCTAATGGTGTCACACTCAATATAACTAATAAAATTGCAGGTGGGGACATGGTTGTTCTTATTACAGAAGGAGAAGCCGAGGGCATAAACGGAGAATACAATAATAACTACGCAATGGTGATGCAATTAAAGGACAAAAAGATTATATCCTTTCAAGAGTATATGAGTGATTTATTAGCAGAGACTAGATTGCATAAGAAAAAGGTTGTTGATATTGATTAATTTATAACAATTTTTTTTTATTGAATGGAAGAATTCCTTTCTAAGCGCCCATTGATTTAAAAAGGGGAGATCAATGGGCTTAAGGAGAGAGTTTCCTTATTTCTTAGGAGAATGTTTTTTAGACTGGGGACTGCAAAAAAAGTTCAGAAGTTAGTGAGCTTCGCCCCAATTATTGGCAACACCACTTTCTACTTCCAATGGCACTTTCAAGGACGCGGCGTTTTGCATCAATTTGGAGACTTCAGCCTCTACTGAGGCTACTTCTGTTTCTGGAACTTCCAAAATTACCTCATCGTGAACTTGTAGAATCATTTTGGCTGCAACTTTTTCTTTTTGTAACCAGTCATGAATTGAAATCATCGCGAGTTTCATAATGTCAGCAGCCGTGCCTTGCATGGGCGCATTAATCGCTGCCCTTTCCGCACCTTGACGCGTGCGACCACTATATATTCCAGGCAAGTACAAACGTCTACCAAAAATTGTTTCAACAAAGCCTTTCTCACGAGCTCGTTCTTTGGTTTGCTCCATGTAAAGTTTGACTCCAGGATATTTAGCAAAATATGAATCAATGTAATCTTGCGCTACCGTCCTTGGCAATCCAAGTGCCTTGCCCAAACCGAAAGCCGACATGCCATAAATGAGTCCGAAGTTGATGGCTTTAGCACTGCGCCTGTCCTCATCACTGGCTTCTTTTCCGGGTGCGGCAAACACCTCAGCTGCAGTCGCGGAGTGGATGTCTTCTCCGTTCTCGAAGGCTGAAATCATATTTTTGTCGCCCGAAAGATGAGCCATGATTCTCAGTTCAATTTGAGAATAATCGATTGCTAACAATTTATGTCCTTTGGGGGCAACAAAGGCTGTTCGAATCATGCGCCCTTCTTCGGTTTTGATTGGAATGTTTTGTAAATTTGGATCGGCCGAAGACAATCTGCCAGTAGTGGTAACCGCCTGATGATAAGAAGTGTGAACCCTGCCGGTCACTGGCGAGATTTGTTCAGGCAGTGAATCTGTGTAGGTACTTTTTAATTTTGCCAAAGTTCTGTGCTCCAATAATATTTTTGGCAATTCATAGTCTCGCGCCAGATCTTGCAACACCGATTCATCGGTCGATGGCTGTCCACCGGGAGTTTTTTTGATGACTGGCAGATCCATTTCGTCAAAAAAGATGGCCCTTAAATCTTTCGTGGAAGCTAAGTTGAATTCTTTTCCAGCTTCTTTGAAAGCTTTCTCTTCGAGACCATTGATACGTTGACCAAGATTATTTGACTGGATTTTCAATTCATCGGCATTTACTAAAGCTCCGTTTTGTTCGACGTCAGATAACACCGGAATCAAAGGCAAGTCGATGTCTGCTAATACTTTTTCAAGAGATTTGGTTTGACTCAGTTTTTCTTTCAAAACGTTGTGACACCTCAAAGTGATGTCAGCATCCTCCGCGGCGTAATGCGTCGCTGTTTCCAATTCCACGTTATTAAAAGTTATTTGTTTTACGCCCTTGCCAGCAACTTCTTCGTAACTAGTGGCTTCGTAATTCAAATAAAATTTAGCCATGGCATCTAGATTGTGACGCGTCGCCGTTGAATCCAAAACGTAAGACATCAGCATGCTGTCACTTTCAATATTATTTAATTCCAAGCCGTGTTGAGAGAGGACGTTTCGATCAAATTTAATGTGCTGGCCAACAATTGGTACTTCCTCCAATAATGGCTTGAGCTTTTTTAATACCAGTTCTTTTTTTAATTGCTGGGGCGCCTCGTCATAATCGTGACTAATAGGGATGTAGGCTCCTTCACCTTCTTTGGCAGAAAGTGAAATACCAACTAATTCTGCAGTCGTGAAATCCAGGCCATCGGTTTCTGTATCGAGCGCAATCAACTTGGCTTTGCTCAATTTTTTAATAAGCGCATCTAATTCTGTTTCCTTGAGGATGCACTCGTAACTGGCATTGATGTTTTTTAATTTTGGAGGTTCTTTTTTTAAAGCTTCGGGCGGCTCGGTGGGTTTAGACTTTGCGGTCGATTTATCCACCTTACTTTTAATAAGCGTTTTAAATTCTAATTCCGTAAACAATTCATGAATTTTAGCTTCATCTCTTGGTTCAACTTGAAGGTCTTCAATACCAAAATCCAGAGCAACGTCTTTTTTGATAGTGGTTAATTGTTTGGATAATTTAAGCTGCTCGATGCCTTCTCTTAGATATTCACCAACTTTTCCAGGAATTTCTTCTGCCGATTCAATGATCTTTTCCACTGTGTCGTATTTGCTGAGCCAATTTACCGCAGTTTTTGGACCAACTTTATTGACTCCCGGAATGTTGTCTGAAGTATCGCCAACCAAAGCTAGATAATCGATGATTTGATCGGGTCTGACCCCAAACTTTTTCATCACTTTGTCTTCGTTCAACAATTCGCTGGTCATCGTATTTACTAAGGTAATGTTTTTAGTCACTAGTTGTGCCAAATCTTTATCACCGGTAGAGACTACTGTTTTAATGCCTTTTTTTTCTGCCTCGGTTGCAAGCGTACCAATGACGTCATCGGCTTCCACCCCGTCGACAATAAAAAGTTTTAATCCCAAAGCACGGCAGATGTCATGAATGGGTTGAATTTGAGGTCTCAAATCATCTGGCATTGGCGGGCGATTGGCTTTGTATTCACTATACATTTCGTTTCGAAAAGTCTCACCCTTGGCATCAAAGATCATGCCCACTGGACTATTGGGGTGGTCTTCTAAGATTCGCATCACCATCGTAGTCACGCCACGAACCGCTCCAGTGGGTTGGCCGGTTGAAGTGGTGAGTGGCGGCAAGGCATGGTAAGCCCGATAAATGTAAGACGAACCGTCGACTAAAATGACTGAGTCGTTATCGGTGATGCTTTCGGGTTTCGCCATAAATACTTTTAATAGGTGATTCGTTATAATTTACTAAAGTTTATTCGACCTATGTCAAAAGTTCTAACCCAGATTGCATTTTTTTTCTTTGGCACCCGCAGAAGAATACTCGGTTCAATATTTTCAGCTTGTGTATATCTGCTCGCCTTTGCTTTCTTCATGGAATACCAATTGGGTTTAGAACCTTGTCCAATGTGTATCGTGCAAAGAATAGCCATCGCGCTAGTAGCTCTTTTGGCATTAATCGCAATAGTTCATAACCAAGGTTTGAATTGGTATTTTGGTTTCATAACTTTTATTACACTAGGAGGAGCGGCCTCAGCCACGCGACATCTCTACTTGCAATCGCTCCCCGCCGATCAAATTCCTACTTGTGGGCCTGACTTGGCCTACTTAATAAAATTTTCATATTTTGAAGACGCTTTGCGCATGCTCTTCATTGGCGATGGCAATTGTGCCGAAGTGGTTTGGAGTCTTTTAGGAATCTCAATACCTGGTTGGGTTTTGATTGCTTGCGTCCAGATTTTATTGATGTCGGCTTTAGTCTTTAAAGTAAAAAATTAATGGACTTTTCTTTACTAACTCTTGTTTTATCTTTGTTTACGCTTGGAGTGGTAATTTTTATTTTTCTTCGTCTAAGAGATCAAGATCAAAAAGATTCAGGACAAACTGAAATACTCGAAAATAAAATTGATTCGGTTTTGGCCTACACAGGATTTCAATTTTTAAATGCAAAAGAATATAATCTCATAAAAAAACATAAAAAGACTCGAATTGATTTAAATGCAATCGCAAAGGGATATGGAGTAGATATCATTTTTGATTACATTCAATCTTTAGGTTATGAAAATATTTTTGTTGAAATTGGTGGTGAAGTGAGGTTTTCTGGATATAATAGAAATTTTGATAATTGGTCGATTGGACTTGAAAATCCACCATCAGGATTAATGGACGTAGAAGACCCTTTTTTTGGGATATTTAAGGGAGAATCTGCTGCTGTTGCTACCTCAGCAAATTATAGAAACTTTGTTGATCTTGATGGAACGATTTTAGGACATACAATTAATCCAAAAACAGGGTTCCCCGTTCAAACAGATGTCTTATCCGTATCAGTTGTTGCTGAAACATGTATGGAGGCTGATGCCTGGGCTACAGCCTTAATGACTTTATCTTATGAAGATGGTTTAAAAATTCTAGATAATTTTAAAAATATTGGTGCAGCTTGGTTATTGAAAACTGGTAATACAACCAGAGTTATTGCAAAAAAAGGAGATTTTAGGATTATAGAACCTATTTTTGAAATGAAATAGACTTAGTCAGATGGGATTTCATTATCACATTTATTTGGATCATTTCCGCATATAGAGCAGCTACCTTCTGAGGATAAACCGCCACATGATCCTGATAAGGGTTTCCTGTTGAAAATAACGCCAATTGACATTCCTGTAATGGCTAGTATTAAAATAAAAATACCTAAAAAGATTTCCATGATTAAAATTAAACTTATTTTAGCATAATTTTTATATATAATATTGACCGATCGTGTTTTTACATTAACAAGTAAAAGCGTAATTTTATAACTTATTTTTAGGAGAATAATTGCAATGATAAAGAACTACAAAATATTTTTATTATTTCTATTCAGCCTGCCTATGACTATTTTTGCTGGTGCAGAGGGTGCTCCTCATCTTAATGGACAAGACCTAGCTATTTTCTGGGTTCTTCCTTTTGTAGGTATCTTATTATCAATTGCAGTCTTCCCTTTAGTTGCTGAACACTTTTGGCACCATAATTTTGGAAAAATCTCCTTGTTTTGGGCATTATTATTGATAATTCCTTTTTCAATTTCTCAAGGATTATCGATTACACTTTATGAATTATTGCATGTTGGTCTACTTGAGTATGTGCCATTTTTAATTTTGTTATTATCGTTATATACTATTTCTGGTGGAGTACAATTGAAAGGATCTTTAGTTGGAACGCCCACTCTTAATACTATTATTATTTTTATTGGTACATCACTTGCCAGTTGGATGGGTACTACCGGTGCAGCAATGCTTTTAATTCGTCCTCTAATAAGAGCAAATAAACATAGAAAAAACAAAGTACATATTATTGTCTTTTTCATTTTTCTGGTTGCAAATATAGGAGGATCATTAACTCCTCTTGGTGACCCACCATTGTTTCTTGGATTTCTACAGGGAGTTGGTTTTTTCTGGACCACTACCCATCTATTCTTTGAAATGCTGTTTGTGGTTATTCTGTTACTTATCGTATTCTATTTTGTAGATACTTATTTTTATAAGAAAGAAACAAATACTCCACCAGTAGAAGACAATAAAGAAGCTTTTGGTATTGAAGGCGGTATCAATT
>OZSS01000016.1_pt1 | contig 77239 bp, 73 predicted proteins | sample 1779911 | NCBI WGS metagenome assembly OZSS01 (sample SAMEA2603589, study PRJEB24840) | metagenome | biome: Water; feature: Photic zone; material: Seawater sample | place: Mediterranean Sea | collected 2013-11-12 | depth 10 m
AAAAATATTCCTCCAAAATCCTCTAAACTTAAAACTCAAACAACAACAGAAGAAGTTAAAACAAAACTAGTATTTTTTCTTCGGGATCGCTTCATATTAATTTGCCTGATTTTGCTCAACTAAAGTGATTAAATCCTCAAGATCCAATTCTTTGAAATTTTTATTAATACTCTTGGAAAAAAAGTTTATTTTTTTTGCAGCAGAAGACATTTGTTCATAAAAAAGTTGATTGAAATTTTTATCATTAAACCTCTGGGATTTTTTTTCACACCATTTCTTAAGAAGTTCATCTTCTTCAAAGAAAGATTTTTCATCTTTTCCGATTTCTTTGAAGATTTCAAGACAATGGGCAAGTAATCGAACATGGTGCTTTTTAATTATGGGCAAATTCAGTTGATCTATATTTTTCACGATCTCATCGCTTAACGGACTTGGAAAAGAATTTGTTTGATTAGACATTAATTTTTTAATTTAATTAAGGATAAAAACTCAATATTGGGCATATATTTAGCTAAAGTATAGAAAACTAATTGTAATAGATTAATTTATAGAAACTATGGTAAGTGAAAATTTAGTTAAAGATGTCGTATCTGAACCATACAAATATGGTTTCGTTACCGATATCGAAACTGAAAAGATTTCCAAAGGCCTAAATGAAGATACAATTCGATTAATTTCAGAAAAAAAAGAAGAGCCACAATATCTTCTTAATTTCAGACTTAATGCCTTTCGGAAATGGCAAAAAATGGAGGAGCCTAACTGGGCAGACCTAGGTTACAAAAAGATCGATTATCAAGATATAATTTATTATTCTGCACCTAAACAAAAAGAAAAGATTTCTAGCTTAGATGAAGTTGATCCCAAGCTCCTAGAAACTTTTGATAAATTAGGCATTCCTCTTACTGAACAAAAAAAACTTACAAACGTTGCTGTTGATGCAGTATTCGATAGTGTATCCATTGCAACAACCTTCCGAAAAGAACTTGCTGAGCATGGTGTAATATTTTGTTCTATAAGTGAAGCAGTAAAAGATCACTCAAATTTAATCGAAAAATATTTAGGTTCTGTAGTACCAGCTAATGATAACTATTTTGCTGCATTAAACTCAGCTGTTTTTAGTGATGGCTCATTCGTTTACATCCCAAAAGGAGTTAAATGTCCGATGGATCTCTCATCATATTTTAGAATCAATAGTGGAGACTCTGGTCAGTTTGAAAGAACTTTAATTATCGCAGAAGAATCTAGCTCCGTCAGCTACCTTGAAGGATGTACAGCTCCAATGTTTGATACGAATACTCTTCACGCAGCGGTAGTTGAACTTATTGCCTTAGACGACGCCTCAATAAAATATTCAACAGTACAAAATTGGTATGCTGGAAATGAAGAAGGAGTTGGAGGAATCTTTAATTTTGTCACCAAAAGGGGGAAATGTTTAGGTAAGAGAAGTAAAATAAGCTGGTCTCAAGTTGAAACAGGCTCTGCCATAACATGGAAATATCCTAGTTGTATACTTTTAGGAGAGGAATCGGTAGGAGAATTTTATTCTGTAGCTCTCACTAATAACCTTCAACAAGCCGATACAGGTACAAAAATGATTCACATTGGTCCTAGAACTAAATCAACAATAGTTAGTAAAGGAATTAGTGCTGGTAATTCAATTAATAGTTACAGAGGTCTTGTAAAAATGGGTTCAAAAGCTTCTGGATCGAGAAATTATAGTCAATGTGATTCAATGTTAATAGGTGATCAAGCTGCTGCGAATACATTTCCTTATATTCAATCTCAACAACCAAATTCAGAAATTGAGCATGAAGCAAGTACATGTAGAATTTCTGAAGATCAACTTTTTTATTTACAAAGCAGAGGTATTGAATTTGAAGAGGCTGTATCAATGATGGTAAGTGGCTTTTGTAGAGATGTATTCAATCAACTACCGATGGAATTTGCGGCTGAAGCAGATAAGCTGCTTGCCCTCAAATTAGAAGGTTCCGTTGGATAATCAATTAATTTCTAAAGTGCGATGCAAAGCAAAACTAAAGAATTAGATCCAATATTAGAAGTAAATAATCTTTTTGCATCTATAGAAAATCTTCCTATTTTAAAAGGGGTGACCATTTCAGTTAATCCTGGCGAAATTCATGCAATCATGGGAAGAAATGGATGTGGTAAAAGTACTCTTTCCAAGATTATTGCGGGTCATCCATCATACAATATAACTAAAGGTGAAATAAAATTTACTGGAAACGATATTCACTCTTTAGAGCCAGAAGAGAGAGCCCAATCTGGCATTTTTCTTGGTTTTCAATATCCGATTGAAATTCCAGGAGTAAGTAATCTAGAATTTCTTAGAGTTGCAACAAATGCAAGAAGAAAATTTCTTAATAAAGAAGAACTAGATACTTTTGATTTTGAAGACTTAGTAAAAGAAAAACTAGACTTAGTCAAAATGGATTCTGCTTTTTTATCGAGGAGTATTAATCAAGGATTTTCAGGTGGGGAAAAGAAAAGGAATGAAATATTACAAATGGCATTATTAGAACCAAAAATTGCAATTTTGGATGAAACCGACTCAGGTTTAGATATTGATGCACTTAGGATAGTTGCCTCAGGTATCAAGAAGATATCTAATGAACAAACCGGCATTATATTAATCACTCACTATCAGAGATTATTAGACGAAATACAGCCCGATTATGTTCATGTAATGGCAGACGGTCAAATAATAAAAACTGGAGAAAGTGATCTTGCCCTAGAACTTGAGAAAAATGGATATGAATGGACTGATAATTTTATAAAAGAGCAATAAATCAATGCAAATTATTGAAGAAATCAAAAAGAATGAATTAATTAGTAATCCATCTGAGATACAAAAAATTTGTCTTGATAAATTAAAATTAAATCCATTACCAAATATCAAAAGTGAATACTGGAGACTTTCAAATAAATCTAAATTTTCAAGTTTTTTAGACCATTCAAATAAGAATAAAGAATCTAAAGTTAATCTCCCATATAAAAAAGCCTCTCAAAATATAATTAGATTGATCATCGGAGAGAATAACTCGATCAATATAGAAAAAGAAAACTATTCAATAAAAAAATTAAAAGAGATAGAAATAGTAGACTATATAAAAAAAAATGTATCTAATTCTGATCACAATGATCATTGGAGTGACCTACTAAATCATTGTTTAAGTTCTAAAGAAAACATCTTAGGTTTAAATATTTCTGGTAATAAAATTCCTCCTCTTGAGATATTTAGTGCTTCCTCACCCGACTCTTTTAATGCTAAAACACTTATTTTATTCTTTGAAAAGAATTCTAAAGTCGATTTAATACAAATTAATCTCGGAAACAAAAATTCTTCACTATCTCAATCAACTTATTTGTGTTTAGAAGAAAATACTTTGGTTAATCATGGTGTAGTTTCTTATGGAGAAAGCAAATCTAATTTATTAAATTCTTTAAATGTAATTCAAAAGACCAACAGTGAATACAGCCTTGGATCACTACATTTCAAATTTAATTATGCAAGATTTGAAATACGTATTAATCAATTAGATGGAAATGCCAAAACAAATATAAAAGGAATACAAATAACAAAGAATAACGACCAAATAGCTACTTATACAACAATGCAATTTAACGGTCCTAATGGATTTTTAGATCAAATTAATAAATCCTTGGCAGATGATAAATCACATGCAGTCTTTGAAGGTTCCATCATTGTTCCAAAAATTGCGCAAAAGACCGATGCGTCACAATTAAGCAGGAATCTACTTTTATCGAGACATGCAAAAATAGATACTAAACCTCAATTAGAAATAATTGCTGACGATGTAAAATGCAAACATGGTGCAACTATTTCACAATTAAATGAAGAAGAACTTTTCTATATGAGATCAAGAGGACTCACGTTAGCAGAAGCCAGTAAACTACAATTAAGTTCTTACATACAAGAAATTATCTCAAGTATCCCTATCTCAAAAGATAGATGGGATTTGCTTGATAAAATTTTAAAAGAAAATTAATGGAAACAATTAAAAATTTCCCGAAAATTGAAAAAAAAAACTTCCCTCTAATAGATAAAAAAGACTTTCCTTTATTAGAAAATAATTTTAAAAGCAAAAATCCAATTATTTATCTAGATCACGCTGCAACAACCCAAAAACCAATCCAAGTTCTTGAAAAAATTGACGAATACTATAAGAATTTCAATGCAAACGTGCATAGAGGTGCTCATCAATTAAGTGCAAAATCAACAGAAGAATTTGAGAATTCAAGATCTTTAATTGCAAAATACGTTAATGCTAATTCAACAAAAGAAATAATTTTTACAAGAAATGCAACTGAAGCTATAAATCTGGTTGCCAGATCATGGGGAGAATTTACTTTAAAAGAGAATGATGAAATTCTTCTATCAATAATGGAGCATCATAGTAATATTGTTCCTTGGCAAATGGTAGCTGCAAAAAACAAATGTAAACTGAAATTTGTGGGCATAGATCAAGACGGAAGATTAGATATAAATGATTTCAAATCAAAATTAACAACGAAAACAAAACTAGTCAGCTTATTACATATAAGCAACACTTTAGGGTGCTGTAATCCAATAAAAGAAATAACTAAATTAGCTAGGGATAAGGGTTCTTTAATTCTTCTTGATGCTTGTCAAAGTTTAGCCCATCAAAAGTTAGATATTCATGAACTAGGTATAGATTTTTTAGCCGGTTCAGGACATAAATTATGTGGCCCAACAGGCATAGGTTTCTTATGGTCTAAAAAAGAAATTTTAGAAAAGATTCCTCCTTTTTTTGGAGGTGGTGAAATGATTCAAGATGTTTTTGAAGAGAAAAGTACTTGGGCTGAACTACCTCATAAATTTGAAGCTGGTACTCCAGCTATTGCTGAAGCAATAGGATTAGCTGCAGCGATTAACTACATTAACAATATTGGGTTAGATCGTATTAGTGAATACGAAAAGGAGATTACAAAATATTTATTTGAAAAATTAAATCAAATAGAGGATCTTGAAATAATAGGTCCTTCTCCGAGAATAGATCCTAACAGAGCTTCATTGGCAACATTTTATGTGAAAGAAATACATTCAAACGATATCGCTGAAATTCTTGATTCTAAAGGTATTTGTATAAGAAGTGGACATCACTGTTGTCAACCTCTGCATAGACATATAGGAATAAAATCAACGGCTAGAGTTAGTATGAACTTCACAACTACCAAAGAAGACATCAATAATTTTATCGACAAACTTAAGGAAACTATTAGTTTTTTAAAACTAAATTCTTAAATATTTAAAGTTTTCTCTAGAAATTCCTGAGTTTTAATAAGAACTTGTTTCTTATTGTAAGTATTTTTAAAACCATGCCCTTCGTTGTCAAAAATTATGACTTCTGAATTTTTATTATTTTTAAGAAGTTTTTCTTTGATTTGTAGGGTTTTTTTGTATGAAATAACTAAATCTTTTTTTCCATGAAATAATAAAACTGGTTTTTTTAAATGATTAATTTTATAAATTGGTGATCGAAGTTGATACTCATTACGAAATTTTGAATATTTACCTATGAGAGAATTTAAATACCCTCTCTCAAATCTATGAGTTTGTTGATGCATATCGTTTAAATCAAGAACAGGATATTTACAAATCGCCACTTTAAACAAATCACCTTCACATAAAGCATTAATTGCAGTTAAACCACCAGCACTATTGCCTAAAATTGCGACTTTGGTGCTATCAACTAGATTTAACCTAATTAAATCAAGTACTAATGCTTTACAATCGTATGAATCAAGAATGCCCCATTTATAATTTAATCTCTCCCTGTACTCTCTTCCAAAACCCGAGGAACCACCATAATTCACTTCCGCAACTGTAAATCCTTTCGAAGTCCAATACTGCACTTCCGAATTTAAAGACCCGTCAAAGCAAGCAGTAGGGCCACTATGTGCCTTAACGATTAATGGTGGCTTAATAAATCTTTCAAATAGAGGCTTATAAATAAAAGAATGTGTGGGTTGATTATTAAAACCTTTAAACCAAAAAGATTCTGGTCTTGAATATTCATTTATAGAATCAAGGGATATCTCATTTAATAATTTAGTATGACTTTTCTCTCCAAAATCACACTCAAATAATTCGTCGAAACAACCAAAACTACAACCTCTAATAACTAATTTTTGATCACAAACATCTAAATCACCTATTGAACAAAATGGTAATTTAAGTTCTTTAATACATTCACAATTCTGATAATGTTCTAGTACCCAACTATTATCTTTTTTTGCAACACAAAATAGATTTTTAATATTTCCAGAAAAAAATGAAATTCCAGAAACCCACTGAGGCGATCCATACTCAGTCAAAGGTTTAATTATTCTTTTTTTTAGAATAATATTTTTAATATCAGTTAAATCGAGAAATAATAAATTCCACCAGCCTGTACTATCTTCAGAACAGACTAAAGTAGTATCACTAATCCAGTAAGGTTGAAAGAAAGAAACATTTTTCTCTTCATTAACAAATTTATTAGAAAAATTTTTTATGTTTTGTATCTCTCCATCGTTATCAATTATTGCAAAAAATAGCTCATTTCTTTCCCAAGGCATGGAGCCAGCACTCCACTCTATCCAGGAAAATAAATCAGCTGAAATATTAGAAGATAAATTCCCCGCAAAATTATCAAATTTTTTTATTATGCGAATTTCTTGTTTAGTTTTCTTTAAATTTAATGAGAATAAATAATCTCTATGTTTTATCTCACATAAACCGAATAAAAGATTGTTTTTAGAAATAATAAATGAAGTATCAAAATTCGTTTTTCTTGACTCAGTAAGTTGTCTTGGTTCCATATCGCATAGCAGATATTCATTATCATTTTTAGGTACTTTTTCTTGGACTTTGAAAATTTTTAACCACATTGCTTTTGAAAGCTGATCGACCCATATCAAATAAATTTGATCATTCACCTCTATACATTTATATGATTTCCCCCCATAACCATGAAAATTGCTTTTAATATAAAAATTATCACCCGTTAATTTTTGTGGAATTGCATTTTTATCATTAAATGGCTTAGCAAAAATAGCATTTTTATGTGTTTGATCTCCAGGAATAATATCTACCCAGAAGATTATATTCTTAATAAGAGATAACTCTTTAAAAGATATATTTTTTTTATCGATTTGCTTAATTTTTAAATTCTTAGCATTATTCATTTAGAAAGTTTATTTCAAGATGTATTTAAAGTGCTAGTATTTTTATAGCTTAACTGTTGAGTAAATAATTTTTTTTACCGTGGCAAACAATTTTTCACAACTCGCAAGAAAGTCAAAAGCAAACAGTCCTACAGAAAAGGTATCTAAAGAACAAACAGGAACTCCATCACTAGAAATATATAAACTTGGTGATGATATATTGAGAGAAAATGCTAAAAGAATAAGTAAAGTTGATAATTCCATAAGAAATTTAGCTAAAGATATGCTCCAAAGTATGTATGCAGCCAAAGGCATTGGACTTGCTGCTCCGCAAATAGGAATCAAGAAGGAGCTACTTGTAATTGATGTAAATTTTGAAGATACTGCTGCTGACCCGTTAATTTTAATAAATCCAGAAATTACTGATTATGGAACAACTTTAAATTCATATGAAGAGGGTTGTCTAAGTATCCCAGGAGTTTATTTAAACGTTGTAAGACCATCAACAATTAAATTAAGATTTAGAGATGAAATGGGCAGGCCAAGAAAAATGAAAGCTGATGGACTCTTAGCAAGATGCATTCAACATGAAATGGATCATCTCAATGGTGTTTTATTTGTTGATAGAGTTACTTCAAAAGAAGATTTGAATAAAGAACTCATCAAAGAAGGATTTCATCAAAAAGATGTAATACCAATCAACTGATTTAATTATTCAATAAAGCAATGGCTGAAACTACAATCTTTAGCAAAATAATAAATGGTGAGATTCCCTGCGAAAAGCTTCATGAAGATGAGCTTTGTTTAGCATTTAATGATATTGCCTCTCAAGCTCCAGTTCACTTTTTAGTAATTCCTAAAAAACCATTAGTTAGCTTATTCGAGTGTTTGGAGGAAGATAAAGATTTATTAGGACATCTTCTTTTAATAGGAAAAAATATTGCCAAATCTAAGAAATTAAAAAATTGGAGAACTGTTATTAATACTGGTGAAGAATCTGGACAAACAGTATTTCATTTACATATACATTTCTTAGCTGGTAGAAAAATGAGTTGGCCTCCTGGCTAAAACTCTCAAAAGAGTTTCTTTTTAGCTATAAATAAGAAAAATTAAACATGAATTCTCCAGAATCCCTCAATAATAAATCTAAAAATTTACTAGATCTAATTGCTACAAATTGGGAGAGTTTAGATGAATCTCAGAAGTTAGTTTTAACTAAAATTTGGAAAGTATTAACTTACAAATGGCAACTACAGATTTTATTTAATTTACCTTTCCTAATATGGTGGATTATGGATATATCGATTATTAAAGTCCATGAATTTGATTTAAAATTATTAACGTACCTCAACCTTCCAGATTGGGCACTTTCGCTAATAGGATTTGGGCAATCATCTTCATAGATATATAATCTATTAAATATAAAGATATAGAAAAAATATGAATAATGTAGTGCAAAATAAATCTAAAATATTATATCAACTTCAAAAGTTAAGAAGATTAGCACAACCATTTTTCTTACCGATTGATCAATGTAATGGCTTTCAATTTATATGGCTTTTAATATCTCTTTTATTTTGTGTAGGAGGTATTGTTCTTGTAGGCCTTACAGGCATAATTAGTTTTTTTGAAAGCATTCAACCTATTTTTCTTGATAAATACTTTGGAGGAGTAGTTAATACTGTTAATACAATATGGTCTGGCTGGTGGGGATTATTGTTTTCAGGATTATTTCTTATCGGTTCAGGAAGTTTTTTTAGTTTAAGGCGTCAACTTAAGAATCGCAGATGGGTACATTGGTTATTCCTAGCAGTCATAGTATTAATGCTTTTGGCAGTAAATGGAATTAATGCAGGAATAGGATTTATTGCTAGAGACTTAACAAATGCTTTAGTAGAGAAACAACAAGATGGATTTTATAGAATTTTAGGAATCTATGCTTGTTGCTTTGCTGTAGCGCTCCCAATTCGGGTTTCTCAAATATTCTTTACTTATAAATTAGGAATAATTTGGAGAGATTGGCTTTCAAAAAGCTTAGTTAAAGACTACATGACTAATAAAGCATACTACCAACTAAATCCTAATGATGAAGAACAAACAGATGTAGATAATCCTGACCAACGAATAACAGATGATACCAGAGCTTTTACTGGTCAAAGTTTATCCTTTACTTTGGGAGTTTTTGATGCACTTCTTACTTTTTCTCTGAACATTTTAATATTATGGAGCATTAGTACAACATTAACCTTTTCATTATTTGGATACGCAGCATTTGCTACTGCTATCTTATTAATTGCTGGAAAAAATCTTGTAAAAATTGATTTTGATCAACTTAGATATGAGGCAGACTTTAGATATGGATTAGTTCATATTAGAGATAATGCTGAATCAATAGCTTTTTATTCGGGTGAAAAACCAGAAAAAAGTGAAACAGAGAGAAGATTAGGAGAAGTGGTAAGAAACTTTAACTTACTAATAATTTGGAGAGTAATTATTGATGTAATGAGACGTTCTATTAATTATGCTGGCAACTTCTTTCCATATTTAATAATGGCAATTCCTTACTTTAGAGGAGATATTGATTATGGTCGATTTATTCAAGCAAGTTTTGCATTTGGGATGGTAGAAGGTTCGTTATTTTTTATAGTTAATCAAATAGAGGAACTTGCAAAGTTCACAGCAGGAATTGGAAGATTAGAGGGTTTTCAGTCAAAAGTTGAAAGTATCAGTCAAACCAAGCCAATAGACAATCAAAATATAATTTCTGATTATTCTTCTATTCTTATCAACAATGCCGACCTTTTCCCACCTGGGTCTGATAAAGCTATTATCAAAAACTTAAATCTGAGTATTGAAACAAATCAATCATTATTAGTAGTAGGCCCATCTGGTTGTGGCAAAACCTCTTTGTTAAGAATGATCAGTGGATTATGGGAACCCAATCAAGGATCGATTAAAAAACCAAAGACGGGTGATTTGCTATTTATACCTCAAAAACCCTATATGCTATTAGGTTCTTTAAGGGAACAATTATGTTATCCAACAGAAGTTGACAAATTTAGTGATGACCACTTAATTTCTGTTCTTAATGAAGTAAATTTAAATTCTATTGTTGATAGATATCCCAACCTTGACGTCAAACAAGATTGGCCAAGAATACTTTCATTAGGAGAGCAGCAAAGATTAGCCTTTGCAAGATTACTACTTAATTCTCCGAGATTTGCTGTGTTAGATGAAGCAACTAGTGCACTCGATATTAAAACTGAAAAAAGACTATATAATCTATTAAAAGATAGGGAATTATCGTTGATAAGCGTAGGTCATAGGCCAAGTTTAAAGGATTTTCATGAGAACATTTTAGAATTAAATGGGAAAGGAGACTGGAAATTATTTACTACAGATAAGTATAATTTTAAAAATTAGATTACAATCATGAATTCAAATCAAGAACAAAATAATAAGAAAACTATGGATGTAGATAAAACAAATTCGGAAGAATTTCAAATTGATGAGCAAACAATTGAAATTGAAGATAGATATAAGTTTGGATGGAGCAATTATTCAGAAATAACAAATGGAAGATTCGCAATGCTAGGATTTTTAGCAATTATTTTAATTGAATTAATAAGTCAAAAATCATTTCTAAATTGGGCCGGGATATTTTAATTAGTCATCAAATCTAGAGCTGTTATCTCTAGGTTTATTTTTTTTTGTGCCTACAGTATATCTTCCAGTTTTATTTTTAGAGGTTGATCTTGCACTAGCTGCTGTGCTTCTTGTTTGACGAGGCTTTTTTACTTCATTTATGTTTGTAGAAAATGATGCATCTTCTACTTTTTCTCTTGAAGACTGAGATCTTATAGATGATCTTGTTGGTTTGTTAGAAGAGGGTGAAGAATCCTTAAGAGAGGAATTATTTGATTTTCTTGAAACTTCTTGATTAGATAATGGCCGAGAGCCTCTTTTAATTTCACTTCTTGATGATCTTCTTTCTCCAAAACTTCCTCTTCTATCCTCATTACTAATCCTATTGTCTTCAGACCGATTTCTTCTTATCTTAGGTTCATCATTCTCAAATTGATTAGACTCTCTTAAAGAAGGACGCCTCCTGCTTACTGCAGACTCAGGGATAGCTCTTGATATATTTCTCCTTTGCGATCTACCTTCCATATAATCATCTTCTAAATCATCATCTTGAGGTTTGAATCTTCTGGAAGGTCTATCAGAATCTTCAAATTGATCATAATCGTCATTAAATCTATTTCTAGAAGAATTTCTAGGCATATCTGGAATCTGATCATCTTCAAAGTAAGAAGATCTTCTTGCTTGATCAGTGGCAACACCTCTTAATCGAACACTTTCATATGCAAAGAATACCGTCGTTCCTGCTAATAAAAACTGCCCAAATTGCAAAATAGGATCTAATCTCCATCCTTGAAAAAATAATATTCCTCCACATAAAAGACCTATTGCCGCAAAGAAAACATCATAATCTCTTGCCAGCGCAGGTTTAAATGACCTCAAAAAATATAGGCCACCTCCACATACAGCTAGTACGATGCCTACAATACTCGCCCAATTTAGACTAGCATTGACCACTTTTTTTCTCCAAAACTTATTTTTTTAAGGTGCAATAAAGCACCTTTACATATAGTTTACTTAAAACTTTTATAAAAACTAGCGTCTACGTGTAGCTGAAGTACGTTCAAGTGAATCTTTTTGGCTAACAAAGATCAAAAAAGCTGCTGCTGGAATAACTATAAGTAACGCTGCTGCGAAAAAACTCGCTATCATATTAAAGCCAGAACTACCAGCGACTTCTGGGGAAACATCAGCCGCTAATATTAGATTTGAAATTTGAATCACTTTTTTAAAATTAAATTCTGAATTTATAATACGAATTAAATCCTAACTTATGGGATATTTATTAAGATGGATTAAACAATTGTTATTTCATTGTCTCAAAACTATTTACATGCTTTAGATCTTACCCTAGGAATTCTTTTATCATTTCTAACCCTAGTCTTTTTAATAAGATTAATATTAACTTGGTACCCAAAAGTTGATTTAAATAAAGGTTTTTGGTTATTAATTGCAATCCCAACAAGTTCTATTTTAAACTTTACTAGAAAATTGATTCCTCCCATTGGTGGCGTCGATGTTGGCCCAGTAATTTGGATAGGAATAATAAGTTTTCTAAGAGAAATATTAGTTGGTCAACAAGGTTTAATCAAATTAGCCATTCTAAAAAGTATAAGTTAATAAGGCATTGTATTGTATTAATAGTTAGGTAATAATTCTTCCTCAACGTATTTTGTATGAATTTTGCCTTCCATAAATTTCCTTTTATTGAGAAGAGATAAATGAAAATTAATTGTTGTTGGGATTCCTGTTACTGCACATTCATTTAAAGCTCTATTCATTCTTTTAATAGCAGTATTACGATCTTTACCCCAGACTATTAATTTACCTATTAGTGAATCATAAAATGGGGGTATTTCATAACCAGTATAAACATGACTATCGACCCTTACTCCAGGACCTCCTGGAGGCAGCCATCCAGTTATTTTGCCAGGGGAGGGGCGAAAATTATGTGAGGGGTCTTCAGCATTAATTCTGCATTCAATAGCATGACCGTTTAATTGAATATCGTCTTGAGTAAATCCTAAATTGTCACCTCCAGCTATTTTGATTTGTTCAGCGATTAGATCAACACCAGTAACCATTTCAGTTACGGGGTGTTCCACTTGAATCCTGGTATTCATCTCCATAAAGTAAAAATTATTATCATCATCTACTAAAAATTCAACAGTTCCCGCCCCTTCATAACTAATACTTTTTGCAGCAGCAATGGCTGCATTACCCATTTTTTTTCTAAGAGAATGGTTTATAGCTGGACTGGGAGACTCTTCTAATAATTTTTGGTGTCTCCTTTGTACAGAACAATCTCTCTCTCCTAGATGAACCACATTACCTGACCTATCAGCAAGGATTTGAATTTCTACATGTCTTGGCTTTTTTATAAATTTCTCCATATATAAACCATCATTTCCAAATGCCGCTTCTGCTTCTCCTTGGGCTGCTTTAAACATTTTTTCTAAGTTAGCCTTATTTTCAACCAATCTCATTCCTCTACCTCCTCCTCCAGCTGTGGCTTTTATTATGACGGGATATCCAATCTCTTGTGCCATTTCGTAGGCCTCCTCGACACTCGATAATAAACCTTTGCTTCCTGGAACAGTTGGTACTCCGACTCTCTCCATTGTCTCTTTAGCAGTAGATTTGTCTCCCATTGATCTAATAGCATTGGGAGATGGACCAATGAAGGTTATGCCATGATCGTTACACATTTCTGCAAATTTATCGTTCTCCGCAAGAAAACCATAACCTGGATGAATAGCATCAACTCCTCTTGATGTAGCAGCAGCTAAGATATTAGGAATATTTAAATAACTCTTGTTACTTAGTGAGTCTCCAACGCAAACTGCTTCATCTGCTAATTGCACATGCAATGCCTTTTTATCTACGGTGCTATAAACAGCAACAGTTGCAATATCAAGCTCTCTACAACTTCTGATAATTCGTAAAGCTATTTCTCCACGATTAGCAATTAAAACTTTTTCAACCATTACAAAATTAAATTGAAGAAATAAAAATTAATTTAAATTGAAATTACTTTAAAAAGTATTCAATAAAATTTTTGAATTTCAAGAATGCATTGATTAACAATACAACCTAAAACGTTATATGTGGATAATTATTTATTTATGCAATAGAAAAAATCAGTCATCTTAAGTATTTAAAACTAAGTTGTATGAAATAAATCTTTTAAGAATTTAAACCGAACAGATTAATAAAATATTATCGCAAATTAATTCGATTAATGTATTATGATTTAACGGTCTAAGAACACCCTTGTGCTCGAAAACCCTTAGCGGACGTGACGGAATTGGTAGACGCGCACGTCTAAGGAGCGTGTACAAAATTAATGCACTTGTACAGGGATTGGATTAAAACTCCAGTCCCTTTGTTATTTCTCAGCCCTCCACATCTGCAACAGTCGGATGCGTACGGCGGATGTGGCGGCTGACTCCCCAATTTCAGGCTATCGGCTATACTAATTTTGAGTTTTACGCACCCGCCGGTGCTCGAAAACCCTTTGCGGACGTGGCGGAATTGGTAGACGCGCACGTCTAAGGAGCGTGTGGCTTAGGCCTTGCGAGTTCAAGTCTCGCCGTCCGCATTTAATGTATCCTGGATTGATTGCAATGAAAAAAAAATCAATTGCAGTTGTAATTATCTCTAATGGGCCTGGGGAATTGTCAACGTGGGTAAGGCCTGTAGTGGATTATCTAAATAAGATAAATGATACTTCGAAAAATATTGATAAACTGAATTTCTCAATAAGATTAGTTTTAGTACCGTGTCCAAATGCTACTGGTAAAGAATATGAAGTTGCTAAATCATGGCACAAATTTGAATTAGTTACAGAAGCAAAGACTTTTTGGAAATTGTTAATCAGGCCTGCTCAATATGCAAAATGGCCTAAAAAAGGGATCGTTATTTTTCTTGGAGGTGATCAATTTTGGAGTGTTTTGTTAGCAAAAAGATTAGGTTATATCAACATCACATATGCTGAATGGATTTCAAGATGGCCACGTTGGAACAATGTAATTGCAGCAATGAATAAAAAGGTCAAGAAAAGCATTCCTTCAAAATATAGATACAAATGTAAAATTATTGGCGATTTAATGGCAGACATTACTAATAAAAAAGAAATTGCTTTAAATCTTGAAGAAAAAAAGTGGATTGCTTTACTACCAGGTTCTAAAAAAGCAAAGCTAATGGTAGGTATTCCTTTCTTTCTTGAAATGGCTGATCATATTAATAAAAATAATAAAAATATTAATTTTATTATTCCTATAGCACCAACTACAAGTACTAGCGAATATTTATTCTTTCAAAGTAATAAGAATCCTATATCAAAATATTATTCATCCAAAATTAAACAAATTAAACAAATTAAAAGTTCCGTTTTTGATTATGTTATTGAAACCTCAAATAATACAAAAATTTATTTAATTAATAAACATCCTTGCTATGAAGTACTAAAAAAATGTGATCTTGCAATTACCACAGTTGGGGCAAATACTGCTGAATTAGCTTCACTTACTTTACCCATGATAGTTGTTCTACCCACACAACATTTGAATGTAATGAACGCTTGGGACGGTATCTTCGGAATAATTGGGAAAATTTCTTTTATCAATAAATTCTTCACTTTTATAATTAAAAATTGGTACTTAAAGCAGAAAAAATTTTTTTCATGGCCAAATATAAAAGCTAACAAGTTAATTATTCCAGAAAGAATAGGAAACATTTCACCAAAACAAATCGCTAATGAAGCTATATTTCTGATAAAAAATAAAAAATATTTAAGTGAGCAAAAAGATAATTTATCAAAACAACGAGGGGAAACTGGTGCAGTTAAAAAATTAGCTTACATAATTTTTAATTCGATCAAAAGATTCAGTTAATTACTAAATAATTACCAGGGATCATCAATTTCTACGGATTCTGATTGAGGATTTTCTATGACTGTTTTTTTCTCTTCAACAGGTTCAATATCTAAAGGTTCTTGTGACCTTTGAATAGGTCTCTTTGAAGCCCGATTAGATATAGATGGCCTTTGAACAGCAAATTCTGTCGTATTTTCTTCAATAGTTTGATTGTCTAATTGTTCAGAGGAGTCATTATCCAAATAAAGTTGTTTTTTATTATTTATTTTTTCTTTTGTGGTTTCGATTTCTACATATTCAAGTTCTTCTTCATATTCTTCTTCTTCTATAAATTCTTCTTCTTTAATTTCTTCCATAAAATTATTTTGTTCTTCTGATTCAGAACCTGACAATAGCTGATTCTCCACTGGAACAAGATTTGCTGTATACCTATTAGCTTCCCTTTCTTCCCAAGAAGAACCACCGACCCCAAGTTTTTCGAGTAATCCACTACTTAATTGATTTAGTTTTTCCTCAGCGCCTTCATAAACAATTATTCTGTCAGTACCACTACTGACTATCTCATCTACAGGAATTTCCCAAGTACTTAAAACGCCTTCACCTAAAAGAGGAACTCCTACTGCACCCATCACAAGAGAAATTAAACCCCCCGTCTCAATATCGAAGGAAAATCCAAGAACTCTTCCAAGAAGCTGACCAGATTCCGTAATTACCTGACAATTTATAACTTTCCCATATCTTTCAGGAGAAAAACCGTCGCTCAAAGAATCTAAAGAATCCACTAAAATTACATCGCCAACCTGCTTTATGCTTTCAAGAGGCATCCATTTAGGTAAACCTGGCAAAAATCTTGTGAGAGGATTATCTCTCAGACCTAAAGCAACTACCTCTCTTCTATCAATATCAACAACCACTTCACCTACAACCCCTAATCTCCTACCAGTATCAGTAGTAATGACTTGGGTCCCCATAAGTTCAGATCTTAACCATAGACGTTCGCTAGGTACAGAATTGCGGCCATTATTATTTGTGGATGTGTTCGACAAACTCATTAATATCTTTCTAACATTCTGACGTAAAAATTTAAAAAAGTGTGATTATGCAGCATTTGGTAATCCAACAACTTGAGTATTAGCACCTCTTGCTTGAGCAACACCAATTGTTCGTTCAGATGCACTTATCATAGGTCTTCTATGGCTTACGACTATAAATTGAGCATTTGATGACTGACTTGTTATTAATTTTGATAACCTTTCAACGTTAATACCATCTAAGAAACTATCTACTTCATCTAATGCATAAAATGGAGAAGGCTTATATTTTTGCAAAGCAAATAAAAAACTTAGGGCCGTTAATGATTTCTCACCCCCCGACATTGAAGCTAATCTTCTAACATTTTTTCCTTTAGGATGAGCCACTAAAGTTAAACCTCCCTCCAAAGGAGCTTCTGGATTTTCGAGCTGAAGGAACCCATCTCCATCTGATAAATTGGCAAAGATCTCTCTAAAATGCTTATCAACCTCTATGAATGCCTGCATAAATGCTTCTTGTCGCATAGTTGAAACAGTTTCTATTCTTAATAACAACTCCGATCTTTCATTAGATAAAACTTCCAGTCTTTCTATCAAATCATTTAATCTTTCTGTCAATTCCTCGAGTTCATCTAAAGCCAACATATTTACCGGTTCTAAACTTTCCAATTTCGTATTAATCACAACGATCTCTGATTGTAATAAATCAAGAGTTATAGATTCATATTCTCCAAAGCTGGGCAAAGGATCAGGTAGCTGTTCTTTATAATTTTCTAACTTGATAGTTTCGCTACGCATTTCCTCATTTAGAGAACTTATATCTCTTTCAAGATATTCCAACTTAAGGGTCAACTGATTTATTTCTTGTCTTTTATTGGAAAAAGATGAATTCAATTCATCCCTTTTTCTTCTTAATATTCCGAGATCCTTTTCAAGCAATGATTTTTGACCATCAAGACTCTCTAGCTCACTTTTATAATCATCTCTTTTCTTTATCCATTCATTATGAGCATTAGATAGCTCTTTAACTGATTCTTGTAGATTCTTTTCTTGAAGAGATATTAGATTTAATTGATTATTTATACGTTCTCGATTTAAAACAAATTGATTCTTTTTATTTAATAATTCATCTTTCTCTTGAATCATTAATTCAAGTTTTTTATCTAACTTTTCGAAATCATTATTATGAGTCATTAAAGAGGATGTTTGATTATCTTCATAATTCTTTTTAAGGATCATCTCCAATTCATCCAACTTTTTTTTATATGGTTTTATTTCATTTTGAATGTTATCCAACATATCATTTAATAAATTATTTTGAGACTTAAGCTTATTAAGCCTCAAATTGTTATCTTCAATTCTTTTCATAGAAACTTTTAAAGCATTATTATTTACTTCAATTTCTTTATTAGAAGATACGCAATCCTCTAATATTTCCCTTTGATTAAAACTTAGTTTATTCAAGTTATTAGTTTTATTTAAAATATCATTATCTGATTTCTTTAAAGCTTCTACAATTATAGATAGTCTTTGTTTTATGGGGTGAGCCTCGTCAATATCATTATTGGTTCCGAACCTATAAGCAAGATCTTTATTAACTTTACTACCACCTGTAATTGCCCCACTCACTTCTAAAAGTTCTCCACTCAAAGTAACCATTCTAATTTTTTGTTTAGATGATTTCGCTGACTCTAAATCTGAAAAGACTACTGTATCTCCAAAAACGTATTTAAAAACATCATCATAAACATCATCACAATCAATTAAATTAATAGCCTTATCTAAAAATCCATTCTCTTTAAAATTTTCAAATCTTTTAAGCGCGAAATTTTTTTTATAGCTTTTAATTCTATTAAGTGGAAGAAAGGTTAATCTGCCTGCTTTCTTTTTTTTAAGAATTTCAATAGCTTTTGAAGCAATAGTGTCATTATCAACAACTATTTGTCCAAGTCTATTACCAGCTGCAATTTCCAATGCATACCTATGCTTTTCATTAACGGCACCTAATTGAGCAACATATCCATGTATACCCTCTAAACCTGCCTCTAAAAGTATTCTTAATGCATATGATCCCCTGGTTTCATTTAGAGCTTCTTTTCTGCTTTCACATCTTGATAAATCCTTTTCAAGCCTTAATTGTTCGTTGTTTAGCCTTAGTTTAGTTTTATTTAACAAATCTATTTCAATTTTTAAAGTATCAATCTCAGATCTAATAGTGCTCAAATTACGATTTTTTATATCAGTTGATTTTTCATTATTTTGATTAAATTCTGATAGTTTTTGTTTTTCTAACTTTAAAAGATCATTTTGAGTTGCTATTTCTTCTCTTTGAATATTAATTTGTATAATTTCCTCTTCAATATTCCTTTTACTAGATTCAAGAGGTTGTACTAAAGATTTTATATTTTCTAACTCATTATTAAGCTTTATACTTTGCTTTGAAAATTCACCTGATTCACCTGCAGCATCAGAAAGTTTTTTTCTAGATAGCTTGTGTTTTAACGTTAAATCTTGAATCTCGATGTTCAATTTTTCTAGATAATTATCATTAAAGTCCTCTTGTTGATTCTTTTCTAGCTCCGTACTTTTTTTAGATATTGCAATTTTATCGCGTTGATCTTGCAGTTTAATGCCCTCCTCTTTATTGACAACTGCTATTCTTTCTAATTCCCTTAAATTAGAATTTATACTCCCAATATCAGAATTTACTTTGATTAAGTTATCTTCTCCTTTCTCTTTTAATTCTGCAATCATGATTTGCATTGCATCTTGCAATACTTGTATTTCTTTACTAAGAGATTCTTTTTGTTGATTAAATAAAATCTTACTCTTATCCAAGTTAATAGCTTTTTTCTTAATTAATTCAATATTTTGAACTTGTTTATCGAATAAAAGTACTTTTTCAATCTCCTTAATATGAAAAAGTTTTGCCTTCAACTCTTTATATTTTTTTGCTTTTTCACATTCTTTTTCAAGCTTTACTTTACTAGATTGCAGTTCGTTTTCTAGAATCTCGCATCTTTCTTGTCTTTCAAAAACGTCATTAAGTTTTGAATGTGTTTGTTCAATTCTGCTATCAAAAAGAGCTACCCCTGCCAATTCATCAATCAGGGTTCTCCTCTCTTTATTATTCATTGATACTATTCTTGTAACATCTCCCTGCATCACGACATTACTGCCTTCTGGATCAACACTTATATCTCTCAGAACTTTCTGTATTTGTTGTAAAGTGCATTGGCGTCCATCAGAGGTATAAGTCGATGCATATGAGCCCCCAGGCATTAGCCGCAATTTTCTGGAAACTATCCATTCTTTTTGACCTCTTTTAAGCGCGATATCATCTTCTTCTAAATCCAAAGGTGGGACATCTTCCCTTGGCGACCAATCTTCAATATTGAATTTAACGGAAACAAATGTTTCGGAAGATTTACCTTCTTTCACTTTAGAATTATTTATTAAATCTGGTAATCTATCTGCTCTCATACCTCTACTATTTGCCAAACCTAAACAGAATAAAATTCCGTCCAAAATATTACTTTTCCCAGATCCATTTGGACCAGTAACCACTGTAAAACCTTCTTCAAGAGGAATTTTTACACTTCCTCCAAAAGATTTAAAATTTTCAAACTCGACCTGATTGATGTATACCAATCGCAAGTCACAATAGCTAAGTAAGAATAGCTACTTTTCAAAAAATCTCAAGAGAATTATTAAGATTATTTCTAAAAACAAATTAATTATTTTTCGTTAATTGACAAAAATTCCCATCTATTGTGAACAAACCGTTTAACAATTTACCGTTCAATATAATTTTTAACTCTTGAGAGTCTTCATTATGAGAAATACGAGTGAAGGTTCCATTATCGATTCTTTTTACTAAACCTCTATTATTAGAAAGTTGATATTTAACTCTAGAAAGCCACACCAATCTATGATTTGGTTGTTTTACTATTTTAACAACACCCTTATTTAGTGATGGAATTTCGTGAAATTTCCAAGTTAAACAGTCTAATTTATCTTCAACAAGAAAATCATAGTGAATATCAATTAATTTAGTACCAAGAATCTTATGTTCGAGTAAAACCCATCGATTCATGATCTAGTACATCAATACTTTATTTTATTTCAATAATCAATCATTAAATTGAGCTAACAAGATAGCTCATCTTAAAAAGGGAAAACCTAGTTACCCGCATCAGGAACAAATCTCAAAGCAATAAATAGCAAACTGCCAGCTCCTGCAATAGCTGCTGCTACCAAACCAAAATCAGTTGGAATTGTACGGGATGCAAAAATAATTGCTGCAAGTGAGATATCCATGATGAAATAAAAAACTTAATTTAATAAAGTCAGTAATAGCTTATCAAAACCTTAAGACAGAACAGGGGAGATAAATGAAATGTAAATAAAATTTTATATGTCTATAATTTTTTTATTAAAAACAAATCTAAATAAAAGGGTTCCAAATTAAGAAAATACGGACTACTGTAAAAGAAATGTAGGTGGATTAATGGAAGCTTTTCATCCTCCCAAAGAAATTGAAGAAACTATTGATGATTCTGATCTGCCAAAGGAAGAAGGCATATCAGAAAAATGGTTGCGTGAAAAAATCGATAGTTTGATTCCGTTAATACAAGAAAGATGGCCTAATATTGCACAACAAACTCTTGAGACGGCAAAAGGAAGTATTGATGATTTAGTTGGAGTAATAGCAAGTCATACTGGATCATCTGCTAGTGGTATTAAAAATCAATTATTTCAAATTATTGATTCAATTCAAGAAAATAATTGGGAAATCGCAGATAAAATAGAACCAATCGAAAGTCAATTAGAAGAGTTACTAGATGAACTGAACAGTACATTAAGGCCAAAACTAGAAACCCCAATTAGAAAAAAACCAATTTTATCTATTGCTATTGCTGCTGGTATAGGATTATTTATAGGTAGTTTAATTAATAGTAGAAATAAATAAATGGATAAACCTAAAAACAAAAACTTTGCTAATACAGCTTCAAGAATCTCTGCAATTGCAAGTTCTGTAATGGATTTGCATGTCCGAATCGCACTTCAAGAAGTTGATAGAGAAAAGAGAAGATTAATAAGTGGGGGAGTATTTATTGCTATGGGTGGAATTTTATTATTATTAGTTTTAATTTGTATTCATGTTATTTTTTATCTCACTCTTAGTAAGTTTAATAATTGGGCCACTGAATATAATTTACTTTTAATAATATTTGTTGATTTATTTCTTGCAGGTTTAAGCTTAAAGCTTGGAGGAAAACTTGCTAAAGGACCTTATCTCCCCCAAACACTAGAGGGTTTAGGTAAAACAACAAAAGCAGTATTAGGAAAAAAATAAATTATCTTATTAAATATTTAATCCATCTACAATCAATACCTCCATTGCTTACAGGTATTTTTAAAGAAGATTTCATTTTTAAATATCTTGTAAGTTTTGGATTCCCACTTAGTAACCAGAATTCCCAACCAGAAAAATTGCTCTTCAAAAATTCACCCATATCCTCATATAAAGTAATTAATTTGTTTTCATCACCTAGTTTTTTTCCATAAGGTGGATTACATAAAACTAATCCTTCTGAAGATTTAAATTGAATGTTTTTAAAATCATCATTTTGTAATTCAATATAGTTATTAAGTCCTGCTTTTTTTATGTTGACTTTTGCTTGATCAAAAACATCTTTATTAATCTCACAACCAATAATTTTTGATAGTTTCTCTAAGGTAAAGACTCTCTTCTGAGCCTTGTTTTTCTCTTCTAGATAAATATTTTTATTAAAATCGAGCCAATTTTCAAAAAGATAAAATTGCTGAAATTTAAGTGGAACTTTAAGAATTTGATTAATAGCTTCTATTAAAAAAGTTCCTGAACCACACATAAGATCAACCAAAGGTTTAGTTCCGTTCCATTCAGTCATCTTTAAAAGTCCAGAAGCTAAATTTTCTTTAAGTGGAGCATTTCCAATAGCAGGTCTATAGCCCCTTTTATGAAGACTTTCAAAAGTGCTCTGCAGGCTAAGAACCCCACGATCATTATTTAAATGTAAATGAATTATCAAATCAGGATTATCTAAAGAAATATTAGATCTTTTATTCCAAACAGATTGTTGGAGATCTGTAATTGAATTTTTAACCTCAAGAGCAGTGAAATGAGAATGACTTAACGATGAAGTTCTGCCGGTTACTTGAACATTAAATGTTTTTTCAGAAGGTAACCATTTCAACCAATCAAATGAATCTCTAACTCCCTCATATAAAGAAAGCCTGTCGTAGCAGACAAAACGTGATACTTCTCTATAAAAACGAAATGCAACTCTTGAAAAAAAATGAATTCTATAAAAAGTGGCATAATCACATTCAAAAGAAACTGATCTTTTATAGGTATTAATATTAAATCCACCCAATTCAGTAATTTCGCTTGCTAAATATTTCTCTAAACCTTCAGGAGATGATGCAATTACGTTCATATATTTAAAAAATTAATGAAATAACTATTCAATACTCATTTTGCCTGCCAGAATATAAATGTCCAATTGGACTAGGTGATCTCAACCGATGTTTCGGACAGCGGTTCGATTCCGCTCAACTCCATTACCTTTTGGGGTTGTAATGGTTTCGACGGGGCGTAAGGAAGATGACTGAAGCCTGCTCGGTTTGAGCAAAAACACAAACGCTAACAAAATCGTTAGTTTCTCCCGTCAAACAGCACCAGTTGCTGCTTGATCTCAAAGGAGATGGGGTGATATCAGCCTTATCAACCAAATGATCCAAGGAGCCTGGAAGGGCTCCACCATTTTAAATTGATCAAAATTTTGTATTAAAATGTTCGTTAATTTGTAAAATTTACTTCAAGAGAATGTATTAGAAATTATTTTTTAAATTTTATGAGTATAAATACTGAGAAGATTAGAAAAAAAATATTTTAACGTGTTAGAAATTAACAATATTAATGAGCACAAAAAATAACATTAATGACTTATTAATAAACTTAAAACCTAAAGTTTTAAGGTTTACAGGTTCAAACTTTCCCACGGAACTTTGGTGTAATAATCAAATAAAAAATCATAAAAAAATATCTGGATAAAATTGTATTTAACTCTCTTTTACAAGCTTGAAAAAGGATTGCTAGGCATTTTTTTCAAACACTTTGTAGACGCTTGTTGTAGCATTTGAAATTCTTTTTGATTTAAGTTCCATTTAAAAACGTTTGCTATATCAATAACTTGAGACTTTTTTCTCATTCCTACAAGAGGTATGGCTCCCTGATAACAACACCAATTAATTGCTACTTGAGCTTGTGAAACTGATCTTGAAACAGCAATCTTTTTAAGACATCTCCTTAATTCAGTAGTTGATTTTTTATAGTTTTTAAAAATCAAACTACGTAGAAAAGAATTTTGCTTGTCTTCATCTTTTTCAGGATCTATACATAATATTCCAAAAGATAAAGGACTATAGGCTAAAAAATCAATATTATTATTTTCACAAATTTTTTTTACGTTGGTATGTTTTAAGAAATCTGGAGATAATAAAGAAAACTGAATTTGAACACTTTTAACTTTCTTATCTCTTTTTGATAAGTATTGAATAATTTTCTTTAATCTTTTAGGTCCAATATTTGATAATCCAATTTGAAAATTAAAACCTTGATCAATTAAATCACAAAGATTATTTAATAATTGTAATTCTTGCCAAGGATTATATTTTGCAGTTGACCAATGTATTTGGACTATATCTAATTTATTATTTAATCTTTCTAAACTTTTGAGAAAAGGTTTGGTGAAGCCTTTATTCCCAACTCTCCATGGATAAGGAGCGAGCTTTGTGGCTATTTGAATGCGTGTTTTTTGAAAAGTAGGAGTATCTAGTAAAAATTTCCCTAAAAGTTCTTCACTTCTTCCGTTAAGTTTTCCAGTTCCATAAGAATCTGCACTATCAATTAAGTTAAACCCTCTTTTTAATGCTTCTTTATAAGTCTCACGTAAATCATCATCATTACTAATTTGATAGTCCCAAAAAAATTTATTTCCCCAAGACCATGTTCCTAATCCAATTCTTTTTTTCACTTACTATTTTTTAGACATACTTTTAAGATTACTCGAAACTATATATTCCACAAATAAGTATTTAGCAAATATAAATTTTAAAACTTTTCAAATAATTACCTATTGACATTAAGAAATTATTCTCCAAAGTAAGGGAAATATTAGTAAAAAATTGTTTATTACTGTTTGCGGTCAAAAAGGAGGTGTTGCTAAAACTTGTACAAGTATTCACCTTGCAAGTGTTTGGCATTCTGAAGGCAAAAAGGTATGTATCGTTGATGCTGATAAAAATAGATCAGCATTAGCCTACTCATCCAGAGGAAACCTTCCATTTCCCGTTTTTCCAGTTAGTTCAGCCGCAAAAGCCTCCAGATCCTCTGAAATTGTTATTACAGATGGGCAAGCAAGCAGTGATAAAGAAGAACTTAAACATCTTGCATACGGATCAGATTTAGTAGTTCTACCCACAACCGCAAAAGCGAGGTCTGTTGAATTAACTGTTGAATTAGCCAGCTTATTAAATACTTTAAAAGTTAACCATGCAGTCGTAATTGTAAAAGTAGATTTTAGACAACAAAAAGCAGCTCAACAAGCTAAGGCAGCGTTAGAAAATTTCGGTTTACACGTTTTTGATACATTTATTCCTTTACTTTCAGCATTTGATAAAGCAGAAGCATCTGGAAATGCAGTATTTGAAGCTGTAGACGATTTAGGAAGATCAGATCCTCGTCGAATGACGGGCTGGTCTGCCTATTGTTCTATTGCATCTCAAATTCCATGCCTGATTTCGAAGCACTCATCCGACACCAACAACTTAAACAACCAACAACTAATCAGCGCTTAAAAGTAGTTGATTCTCCTGATTTTAAAATAGAAAATGGAGAAAACTCACAAATCATACAACCCAAGATATTTAATTATTTTATTGGAAGTTTTATTGGTTCTGTAATAGGAACTATTTCAATCCTCTTTCTTTACATAAACGAATATTTACCAATTGAGCTGCTAAAAATTAAGTAGTATATTCGCTATTTATTTCAACGTACTTTTTAGACAAATCACAACCCCAAGCAGTTCCTTTTTCCGTGCCAGAATTAAGATTAAGAGTTATTGATACTATATCCTCAACTAAATATTTACCATTCATTTTTGTTCGCATGTAATTGGCAACTTTGTTGACATCAAATTTATTTAACTTACCCTTTTTCAAAATCTGAAAATCTCCAATATATAAATCAACAACATCTAATTTAAAATCAATTCCAGAGTTACCTGCAGCTGAAATAATTCTGCCCCAATTTGGATCACAACCATGAATTGCAGTTTTGACCAATGAAGAATTACATATAGATTTAGCCATCTTAATTGCATCTGAATTATTCTTTGCCCCCTCAACCAAAACCTCTAACAAGCAATTTGCGCCTTCTCCATCTCTAGCAATATTTTTTGCCAAGCTTTGGCATACAATATCAATTCCTGCTTGAATCTTTGATAAAAATTTCTTATCAATTTTGTTTCCTGAATTTATTCCTATAAAGGAATCATTAGTACTTGTCTCTCCATCCACAGAAATAGCATTAAAAGACTTTTTAACTGCAATAGTTATCATCTTATCCCAATCTTCTTTATCAACTCCAACATCACAGGTAAGAAAAGCTAACATAGTAGCCATATTGGGATAAATCATTCCTGATCCTTTTGCAAATCCAGATATCTTGACCTTTCTACCTTCAATAAATGTTTCTATAGTTATTTTTTTGTCAACTAAATCAGTAGTTAGAATAGCTTCTGCCGCATTCTGTAAACTATTTATTTTTAACTCCTTGACCAAATTAGGTAAATTATCAATTAAATTTTTTATTTGAATGGGCACACCAATTACACCAGTTGAGCACATTAAAACTTCTTCTTCATTTATTCCTAATAATTGCGAGACCTCCTTCGTGGCAATCAAAGTATGTTGAGTACCAAAATCTCCTGTACATGCATTTGCTTGTCCGGAGTTTATTAATATTGCTCTTATCTGACCTGAAGACTTTTTAATCCTTTGTTCACAAATATCTACGCAGGATGCTCGGACTGTTGATTGTGTAAACAGTCCAGTACAAATGCTATTTTTTGGGGCTAATATTAAAGCCAGGTCTTTTTTTTTAGAATCTTTTAAACCTGCAACGATACCTGCAAAAGAAAAACCATCAGGCTTTTCTTCGCCATCGCTCACAAATGACCAATTACTCTTAATCTGACTCAATCTTATTTATAAATTAAACTCATAATAACTATTCTTTTAATTAAAACACTGCCATATAGATTCTTATGAAATTTATGAGCATCCAACCAAAATTAAAAAATAAACAACGAAGAATAGGTCTTACTGGAGGTATTGCAAGTGGAAAATCAACAATAGCTGACTACATAAAGAAATATAAAGACATTCCAATACTAGATGCAGATCAATATTCAAAAGAACTAATCAAGCCGAAAAGTAATAGCTATAAAAAAGTTTTAGCTTATTTTGGACCTCAAATAGTTGATGAGTATTCTTCAGAAAATGCAATAAACAGGGCATTATTAAAAAAAATAATTTTCGAAAATTCTATACATAGAACATGGATTCAAAATCTTCTTCACCCATTAATAAAAGAAAAAATGATAGAAAAATGTAATCAATTTGAAAAAAATAAAATTTTACTTTTAGTTATCCCTTTGCTATTTGAAGCAAAATTTACGGACCTATGTACTGAAATATGGTTAGTAAAATGTCCAAGAGAACTCCAAAAAAAAAGACTTATGAAAAGAGATAAAATCAGTAATAATGAGGCTGAGAAAATTATAAATCTTCAATTAAATTTTGAAGATAAATCTAAATTTTCAGATGTGATTTTAGACAATTCAGATGATCAAAAGTTATGGGTAAATACAATACAAAAACATCTCTAGAAATTAACTTTTTAGTTTTTCTGTAATAAGTTGATTAGCAAGTTTGGGATCTGCTTTACCTTTAGTTTTTTTCATAAGTTGTCCTACAAAAAAACCAAGGAGTTTAGTTTTTCCCTCTTTAAAAGATTTAACTTCTTTAGGATATTCAATAATAAGTTCTTCAATAATTGGCACAATACTTTCAGAATCAGATATCATTGCCAAGCCTTTTTCTTCAACTACTTTTTGTGGAGAAATATTGTCCTTAATTAATTCTGGTAAGATTTCTTTTGCTATTTTCCCACTAATAACTTTTTTAGAAATCATATTGATCATCTCTGCAAGGTTATTAGGGCTAAGCTTTAAGTCAACAAAACTTTGCTTATTTGATTTCAAATAGCCAACAATATCACTTGTTATCCAATTTGAGGCAAGTTTGGGATCGGCACCGTTTGCTACGGTTTCTTCAAAAAAGTTTGCCATAAAAACTTCATCTGAAATAACTCTTGAATCATATGATGACAACCCTAATTCTTTGACATATTTTTGTCTTTTCTTAGAAGGTAATTCAGGCAATTCATTAAGCCATTTATCTTTTTGTTCTTTTGATATTTCAATTGGGCCAAGATCAGGATCTGGGAAATATCTATAATCACTACTACCCTCCTTTAATCTCATACTTTTTGTTAGTTGCTTAGCTTCGTCCCAAAGCCTAGTTTCTTGATAAATTTCCCCTCCATTCTCATATACATCAATTTGTCTTTCTATTTCATACTCACAAGCCTTTTGAATAGCAGAGAAAGAATTCATATTCTTTATTTCAACTTTTGTACCGAAAGGAGCATTAGGGCCTCTCCTTACAGAAATATTCACATCACACCTGAGTGAACCCTCTTGCATATTTCCGTCTGAAACACCAAGGTATCTAACAGTTCTTCTTATTTCTGAAGCATATTCTGATGCCTCTCTACCTGTCCTAATGTCTGGTTTACTTACGATTTCGACAAGTGCTATACCTGCGCGGTTGTAATCAACTAATGAATATTTAGAGCCGGCCAATCGATCGCTTCCTACATGAACTAACTTACCAGCATCTTCTTCCATATGAAGTCTTTCTATACCGATTTTTTTTAAGTATGTTTCTTTATCTTTTTCTGATATTTCAACTTCTAGCCAGCCATTTTCTGCTAAAGGTTCATCGAATTGAGAGATTTGATAGTTTTTAGGCAAATCAGGGTAAAAGTATTGTTTTCTATCAAATTTACAATGTTCTGCCACATTTAAATTTAAAGCTAGAGAAGTTTTTACTGCATACTCTAAAACAGTCTTATTTAAAACAGGGAGAGTTCCTGGTAAACCACAAACAACAGGATCAATATGAGTATTAGGTTCATCACCAAAAGCTGTTGATGCAGATGTAAATATTTTGCTTTTAGTATTAAGCTGGACATGGGTTTCTAAACCGATCACAGCTTCCCAAGGTTCTAAATTTTTCATTATTAAATATTCCTCTCTTAATCTTATTGGATATAAGGTAAAAGAGGATCAAAACATATCTAAATTATAAAAATAATTAAATGGAATCAGAAACTAAAAATACAATTTTAATTATTGGTGGGGGATTAATAGGTTTATCTATTGCTTATGAATTTGCACGTAATAAATTTAAAGTTGAAGTTTTAAGCAAAAACAGAAGCGAATCTGCTGGATTCGTTGCGGCGGGAATGCTAGCCACCCATGCTGAGGGACTTGAAGATGAATTACTCATATTTGGACAACAAAGTCAAAATTTAATTCCAGAATGGATTAAAAATATCGAACAAGATAGTGGCATTGATTGTGGTTTAAAAAAATGTGGAATAGTAGTACCGTTTGAAAATTTAAAAAAATTGAAGAAATTCAAAACTTATAAATATGGGAAATATTTAAATCAGAAAAACCTGCAGAAAGAAATCAGTGGAATAAATACAAATTGGGAGCATGGATTACTTTTTGAACAAGACGGCCAAATAGATAATAGAAGGAGGCTTATGCGTGCTCTTGAGCGTGCATGTTCTATGCATGGGGTCAAGTTCCAAGAAGGAGCAGATGTAAAAGAATTAATCTTAGAAAAAAATAAAATTCTTGGTGCAAAAGTTTTAAACGCTACTGGAGAAATAAAAAATATTTTTGGGGAAAAAGTAATTCTATGCTGCGGTGCTTGGAGTAAAAAAGTTTTAAATAACTTACCTATCTTTCCTGTAAAGGGACAAATGCTTTCAATACAAGGTCCAGAAAATTCTATTAAAAGAGTTCTTTTTGGTCCTAATACTTACTTAGTTCCTAGAGACGATGGTCTTATAGTTGTTGGAGCAACGGTTGAAGATAAGGCCGAATTTAATCAAGGAAATACACCAAAGGGCATAAATCAACTTCAGGAGGGTATTAAATCTTTATTACCAGAAGCATTAAACTGGCCACAAATGGAACATTGGTGGGGGTTCAGGCCTTGTACACCTGACTTCAAGCCTATAATTGGAAAAACTCAAATCGTCAATCTTTATATAGCTACCGGACATTACAGGAATGGAGTGCTCTTTTCAGCAATTACAAGCGATATTATGTTCAAATTAATTCAAGAAAAAACTCTCAACAATATTGAAACTACTTTCCTTAAAAAATTTAGTTTTAATAGATTTTAAATATAAATTTCTTTAATTTTCTGCTCGCCATTCAGAATCAGAAGTCTCCCAATCACATATTTCATCTTGATCAAACCATAAATTTATCTCAAATTTTGCAGTTTCTTCTCCATCTGAACCATGAATTATATTTCTACCTATATCAATAGCTAAATCTCCTCTTATAGTGCCAGGTTCAGCCTCAAGTGGTTTTGTAGCCCCAATTAATTTTCTTGCACTTAAGATTACCCCTTCTCCTTCCCAAATCATCGCAACCACAGGCCCACTTGATATAAAGTCGACTAAATCCCTAAAAAAAGGTCTCTCTCTATGTACCCCATAATGGTCTTGAGCAAGTTGCTTTGATGGAATTAATTGTTTTAAACCTACCAATTTAAAGCCTTTTTTTTCAAACCTTCCAATAATCTCTGAAACATATCCTCTCTGAACTCCATCTGGTTTAATTGCAAGAAACGTTCTCTCTTTGATCATTTAATTAGTAATCTCTCTATGTATATTCTTCTTTTAGGTGGTAACTTGGCAAGTAATCATTAAAATAAGAGATATTGTTTTGAGTAATTTTCAAAAACTTATATAAATCACAAAACTAAAATTGACCGATTTTGATACAAAAAAATTAAATAAAAATTGGACTATAGAAGATAGTATTTCTACGTACGGCATTGATAAATGGGGAGAAAAATATTTTTCAATTAATTCAGATGGCAATATATCGATAAGCCCAAATAGAAAATCCAAAAAAAAAGTCGATCTTTTTAAACTTGTTAAGGAATTTAAAAGTAGAGAAATCAATACTCCCTTAATAATAAGATTCAACGACATTTTAAAAGACCGAATTACGGAATTAAATAATGCCTTCTGCCAAGCTATAGAAACTTATAACTACAAAAATATTTATCAAGGAGTTTTTCCTATTAAATGTAATCAGCAAAAAAATGTCTTGGAAAAAATCATTGAATATGGGGATCCTTGGAATTTTGGTTTAGAAGTAGGAAGTAAATCCGAATTATTAATTGGATTATCAATCCTAGAAAATCAAAAATCACTTTTAATTTGTAATGGATATAAAGATAAAAAGTATATTGAGAGTGCAATATTAGCTAGAAAACTTGGTAAACAGCCAATTATAGTTATTGAACAAAGAGATGAAGTTAAAAGAATTATAGAAGCTGTAAAAAATCTCAAAGCAACCCCCATACTTGGAATTAGATCAAAATTATCATGTAAGAGTAGTGGGAGGTGGGGTAAATCAGTGGGAGATAATTCCAAATTTGGATTATCAATTCCAGAAATAATGCTAACAATAAAAGAGCTCAAAGAAGCAAATCTAATAAATGAAATGAAATTGCTGCATTTCCATGTTGGAAGCCAAATCAGTGATATATCAGTAATAAAAGATGCATTACAAGAAGCTAGTCAAATATTTGTTGAATTATCTAAGTTAGGTGCGCCAATGAAATATATAGATGTTGGAGGCGGCTTAGGAATAGACTTCGATGGAACTAAAACATCTTCCAATACTTCGACAAATTATTCTCTTCAAAACTACGCAAATGACGTTATTGCAACAGTAAAAGATTCATGTGAAGTAAATAATATTCAACATCCAATCATAATCTCAGAAAGTGGTAGAGCGATAATCAGTCATTGTTCAGTTTTAATTTTTAATATTTTAGGGACAAGCCATGTCAACTCCCAAGTCAAAGTATCCGATAACAAAGAACAATCATTAATCATCACAAATCTGATAGAAACCCTTAATCAGCTAAAGAGTCTTAGAGATAAAAAAGAAGATTTATCTGAAATAATAGAGTTATGGAATGACGCTAAAAAATTTAAAGAGGATTGCCTAGTCGCTTTTAGATTAGGATTTGTTTGTTTGGAAGAACGTGCGTATGCAGAAGAACTTGCATGGGCTTGTGCAAAGGAGATTGCAAATCAATTGGAGAGTGATGAAATTAACCATCCAGATTTATCTGAAATAACCGACACGCTTGCATCAACATATTACGCAAATTTATCAGTTTTTAAATCTATTCCTGATACCTGGGCAATTAATCAAGTTTTTCCAATTATTCCAATTCATAGACACTTAGAAGAGCCCTGTTGTAAGGGAAACTTTGCGGATTTAACTTGTGATTCTGATGGCAAGCTGAATAGTTTTATTGACAATGGAAAGATTAAATCACTTTTAAATTTACATCCTCCAGAAAAAAATAATGATTATCTAATAGGAATCTTTATGGCAGGAGCATATCAAGAAGCATTAGGGAATTTCCATAATTTATTTGGAAATACAAATGTTATTCATATTGATATAAATGAAGATAATTCTTATAAAATTAAAAACATTATTAAAGAAAATAGCAAATCAGAAATTTTAGAGTTATTGGATTACAGCTCAGATAATTTAGTTGAAACAATAAGAGTCAATACTGAATCTGCTATCAATAATAAAACTTTGACTATTAAAGAAGCACGAAAGTTAATTGACCAAATAGAAACCAGTTTAAGAAAAAGTAGTTACTTGTCAGAATAACTAAGGAGTTTTGTCCTCAAATCTTTTCTTGCATATTCCAAAGCATCATTTAATTTATCAATATCTTTAGCACCTGCCTGTGCAAAGTTAGGTTTACCTCCCCCTCCCCCAGAGCAAATACGTGAAATATCATTAATTAATTTCCCTGCATGCATACCTCTTTTAACTAAGTCTTCCCCAAAAGAGACAACAAATAACAATTTTCTATTTTCCTTATTTGGTATTCCTCCAAGAATCACAACCGACTTATCTCCCAATTTAGAAGTTAAATCTAATGCTGCAGATTGTAGAGAATTTCCATCTAGTCCATCAAGTTGACTAATAATCAGCGAAAATAATCCAATTTTATTTGCAGAAGAACTTAGCGAAGAGTATTTAAAATAAGCAATTTCATCCTTCATTTTTTGTATTTCTTTATTTTTATTAACCAACTCTGATTGCAAAGAATTAACCCTATCCAGGAGTTGATTAGGATTTGCTTTTAACAAATCACTTAGTTGACATACGAGAGAATTTTTATCACTAAAGTATTCAAAGGCTGATTGCCCTGACAATGCTTCGATTCTTCTTACGCCCGCTGAAATTCCTTCTTCACTAATTATTTTAAAACAACCTAATTCAGATGTTGTTTTTACATGAGTACCACCGCATAGTTCCATCGAAACACTTGGCACATCAACAACTCTTACTTCATCATCATATTTCTCTCCAAACATAGCCACTGCACCTCTCTCTAGAGCCTCACTCTTGGCCATGTTTTTAATATCAAGAGAATGATTTTCCAAAATCCAAGAATTAACTAAAGTCTCAACTTTAAAAATTTGATCTTTTGTAATAGGTTGAGAAGAATTGAAATCAAATCGTAATTTATTAAATGCGACTAATGAGCCTTTTTGTCCAACGCTTTCATTAACAACTACTTTGAGAGCAGATTGTAGTAAATGAGTAGCAGTATGATTTGCCGCAGCCTTAGCTCTAGCCAAATCATTTACTTTAGTTTTAACTTTTTGTCCCAGACTTAAAATTCCTTTTTTAACTATTCCATAATGCAGAAAAACGTTTTTCTTGCGTATGACGTTATCAACTAAAACTTCTAGATCATTCGAGAATATCTTTCCAATATCACCAACTTGACCTCCAGATTCTCCATAGAAAGAAGTCTGATCAAGGACAATTAAAACTTTCTGTCCTTCACTTGCTTGCTTAACCAAGGTTGATTCAAAAAATATACCCTTAATTTCTGCATCTGAATCAAGTGAATCATAACCATTAAAAAAAGTCTTATCAAATAAGTCTATTTCGCGTTCTAATGAACCCTCCAATGTCAAATCAATGATCTGAGAAGCAGCTTTGGCTCTTTCTTTTTGTGCAGACATTTCTTTTTCAAAACCCTTAACATCAACACCAATATTGTTTTCTTGAGCAATTTCTTCTGTAAGTTCTAGTGGAAAGCCATAAGTATCATAAAGTTCAAATGCTTTAAACCCAGTAATCATTTTCTGACCCGATGAAATCAATTCATCTAGTAATTTCTCACCTCTATCAAGAGTTTCTCTAAATCTTATTTCTTCAATTTTTATCTCACTCAATATATAGTCATAATTATTTTTTAAATCTGGATAATTCTCTTGCATTAATTTAATACCTACACTTGCAAGTTTCGATAAAAATTCATTTTTTAAGCCTAACAACCTTCCATGTCTAACCATTCTTCGAATCAGTCTTCTTAATATGTATCCCCTTCCAAGATTACTTGCTACTACCCCATCAGAAATTAAATGTATAACTGCTCTTATATGATCTCCAATAATTTTTAAAGAGATTTTGGTTCTTTCATCTGAAGAATAATAATCAATTTTGGATATCTCAGAAGCTTTTTGAATAATTGGAAAAATCAAATCTGTTTCGTAATTATTCTTCTTCTTTTGCAATATTTGAGCCATTCTTTCAAGCCCCATTCCAGTATCAATATTTTTGTATTTCAAATCTGTCAATTGACCAGCAGGGTCACGGTTATATTGCATAAATACAAGATTATAAAATTCTATAAAACGATCACCATCTTCTAAATCAATATTCTGAAGACCTTTCTCTGGTTTAAAGTCATAATATAATTCCGAACATGGTCCGCAAGGACCTGTTTTTCCTGAAGACCAGAAATTATCTTTTTCTCCAAGCTTAATTATCCTTTCTGGATGAATCCCGATATCTTCTTTCCAAATCTTTACCGAATCATCATCTTCATGAAACACGCTCACTATTATATTCTCAGAAGAAAGTCCATAAATATCAGTAACTAATTCCCAAGCCCACTCAATAGCCTCTTTCTTAAAATAATCTCCAAAAGAAAAATTACCAAGCATCTCGAAGAAGGTATGATGTCGAGCAGTAACTCCAACATTTTCAATATCGTTAGTTCTTATACACTTTTGACTAGATGTGGCTCTTTTTGATGGCCTTTCTTTCAATCCTAAAAAAACTGGCTTAAAAGGCAGCATTCCAGCGATAGTGAGCATAACTGTAGGATCATCAGGAATTAAAGATGCACTTGGAATAATTTTATGTAATTTTTCATGGTAAAAATTTAAAAATTCTTTTCTTATCTCATCACCTGTAATTGGAGTGTTTTTAGTTTGAAATTTCATTTATAACAGTATCAATAATGAAGTGATTAAAAAACAAATTCGGTAATTCCACACTTAGATTCACGCGGATTTATATTGTATTTAACTAAAGTCATAATACAAAAGAATAATAGTATGATAACTTCTGCAAAAACAAGTACTTCAGATATCAATAAAGTTGAGCAAAAATTATCTGTGCAACAGAAAGTTTTTGCAGATGACACAATTGCAATTAGATCTCTTGACTGGGATCGAAGTAGGTTTGATATTGAATTTGGATTAAGAAATGGAACTACTTATAATAGTTTTATCATTAAGGGCAAAAAACTAGCAATAATTGATACAAGCCACGCTAAATTTGAAAAACTATGGTTTGAGCAATTACTTAGAGAAGTAAATCCAGAAGAAATTGATTACTTAATTACAAGTCATACAGAACCAGACCACTCAGGTTTAATTGGAAACCTCTTAACTCTTAATCCAGAAATAATAGTAGTTGGTTCAAAGTTAGCGCTTAAATTTATTGAGGATCAAATACATGTTCCATTTAAAAGTTTAGAAGTAAAAAGTGGACAATATTTAGATCTTGGAGATAACCCTATAAGTGGAGTAAATCATAATATTGAGTTTATAAGTGCACCAAATTTACATTGGCCAGATACCATTTTCTCCTACGATCACGGTACGAATGTTCTATATACATGCGATGCTTTTGGATTGCATTATTGCTCTGATGAGTTTTTTGATAATGATCAAAAAGAAATTTATGAAGATTTTCGTTTTTATTATGATTGCCTAATGGCCCCGAACGCAAGGAGTGTTCTACAAGCTATTAAACGAATAGATAAGTTGCCTAGACTTAAAACTATAGCTGTGGGTCATGGGCCATTGCTTCATAATCAAGTAAATTTTTGGAAAGAAAAGTATTCAGAGTGGAGTAGTAATAAGAGTAAAGGTAATGAATTTGTATCTGTCTGCTATATAAGTGATTATGGATATTGTGATAGATTAAGTCAAGCTATATCTCACGGCATAAGTAAGGCAGATGCACAGGTTCAGTTAATTGATTTAAGATCTTCAGATTCTCAGGAATTAACAGGTTTAATTTCAGAATCTAAAGCCGTAGTAATCCCAACCTGGCCAGTTAATTCTGATAATGAATTAAAAGAGTCTCTGGGCACTCTTTTTGCCGCATTAAAGCCTAAACAATTTACGGCAGTTTACGATGCTTTTGGAGGAAATGATGAACCTATAGATTCATTGGCAAGTAAGTTGAGAGAATTAGGACAAAAAGAAGCCTTTTCACCTCTAAGAGTTAAAAATATTCCAGATCCTATTATCTATCAACAATTTGAAGAAGCTGGAACTGATTTAGGACAATTAATTAATAAGAAGAAAAATATTGCTTCAATGAAAAGTCTTGATTCAAATCTGGATAAAGCTTTAGGGAGATTAAGTGGAGGTTTATATGTAGTTACAGCTAGCCAAGGAGAAGGTTCGACTTTTAGACAAAGCGCGATGGTAGCTAGCTGGGTTAGTCAGGCAAGTTTCAGTCCGCCAGGCATTACAGTTGCAGTAGCAAAAGATAGAGCTATTGAATCTTATATGCAAGTTGGAGAAGGTTTTGTAGTTAATATCTTACGGGAAGATAACTATCAAAAAATGTTTAGACATTTTTTAAAAAGATTTGCTCCTGGAGCAGATAGATTTGCTGATGTAGATGTAATTAACAATGTTGCAAATGGTGGGCCAGTACTTTCTGATTCTCTTGCATTTTTAGATTGTAAAGTAAGTTCACGATTAGAGACTCCAGATCATTGGATTATTTACGGTATAGTTGAAAATGGAAGTGTTTCTGATTTATCCTGTAAAACAGCCGTTCATCATAGGAAAGTTGCTAATCACTACTAAAAAATAAATCTTTAAAGATGTCAGTAATTAATACAGGTTCACTTTTAGAAAATAAAAACTTATCAATATTTGAAATTACTGAAAATTTTACTTGCATTAGATTTCTTGATCAAAATAAAGAAAGGTTTGAGCTCGAATTTAATCTTGAGAAAGGAACTTCATTTAATACCTTTTTAATCATAAGTAAAGATGAATTATTAATTATTCATCCGCCTGAAAAAGAATATTCAAAATTAATTAATGAAGTAGTTACAAATTTCCATGATGAGTTTAAATTCAACAAAATTAAGATCATCACTGGTCATGTAAATCCTAAAATTATTGAAACTATAAAATCAATCAGTGACCAATTCAGCAACTTAACTATCACATGTTCGAATCCTGGTTTTAAGCTTATTAGTGAACTTTGGAATCAAAAAAATCCAAATTTAAAAACTTTTATTGAACGAGAATTACCTGAAATTAAGATCGTAAAAAAAGAACTTTATCTAGAACTAGAAAATATTTCATTAAAACTTTTTCCTGTACCAACTGCCCGGTGGCCCGGTGGATTAATCATATATGAAGAGAATCAAGAAATACTTTTAAGTGAAAAAATATTTTCTGCGCATTTAGCAACTGAAGAATGGTCAGAGACCAACAGAATGAGTACAGAAATTGATAGAAAACATTTTTATGATTGTCTTATGGCACCAATGTCTAGTCAAATCGTATCAATAGCAGAAAAAATTTCTGAATTAGACATTAACACTATTGCTCCACTCCACGGCCCAGCAATTGAGTACAGCTTAAAAAGCTTTTTAAATGACTACATTAGATGGGGAGAAAATCTTTCAACAAACAATCCTAAAATTGTCTTGATATACGCTAGTGCTTATGGGAATACAGCTTCAATAGGTGATGCATTAGCGAAAGGTGTAAATAGAACTTCAGTAGAAGTTGAAAGTATTAATTGTGAATTTACATCTAATGATGAACTTATAAAATCTATTCAAAACGCTGATGGATATCTAATCGGATCGCCTACTTTAGGGGGACACGCCCCAACTCCAATAATAAGTGCTTTAGGAACTTTGTTATCAGAGGGTGATAGAGATAAACCAGTAGGCATCTTCGGTAGTTTTGGATGGAGCGGAGAAGCAATAGATTTGCTTGAGACAAAATTAAAAGATGGTGGATTTAAATTTAGTTTTGATCCAATAAGAATAAAATTTAGTCCTAATAAACCAAAAATTAAAGAACTAGAAGAAATTGGTACTCATTTTGGGAGAAAAATTTTAAAAAAAGCAAAACAAAAAATCAGAAAATCAGATACCGGAATGATATCCAGTAAAACTGATCCAACATTGCAAGCTTTAGGAAGAGTACTTGGTTCACTGTGTGTTCTAACTGCATCAAAAGGAAAAGATGAAAATAATGTAAAAGGAGCTATGCTTGCATCTTGGGTAAGCCAAGCAAGTTTTTCTCCTCCTGGTTTGAGTATTTCAGTAGCAAAAGATAGATCAGTAGAATCACTTCTTCAAAAAGGTGACTCTTTCGCCTTGAATATTCTTAGCGAAAAAGATTTTAGGGAACCTTTAAAAAGGTTTACAAAACCTTTCTCACCAGGGGAAGATCGATTTGAGGGCTTAGATATTGAATTAACACCTAATGATCAAGTAATAATTCCTGAGTCATTAGCATGGTTAGATGCTTCTGTAAAAGACAGAATGGAATGCGGAGATCACTGGGTAATATATGCTGAGGTTTTACACGGCAATATATTAAAATCCGATAGTCTTACTGCCGTTCATCACCGTAAGAGTGGAGCCAACTACTAAACCAATTTATTTTTATTTATGCCTGATTTAAAAGATCTAATAATCATTTCAGCAAGTTGTGGAAAAAATCTAGAACTTTCAAAAAAATTTCAAGAAAAAAGTAATGAACTTAAATTCAATTCTGAAATTTTGGATCTTACTACTTTTGATATACCGTTATTCAATCCACGAATACATACAAAAGAAAATATTCCTGTCGAAATAATTGAAATAAAAGAAAAGCTTTTTGCTACAGAAAAATGGATAATATGTGCTCCTGAATATAACGGTTCGATACCTCCAATTCTTTCTAATCTCATAGCATGGCTATCCGTATCAGGAGATGATTTTAGAAATTTATTCAATGGTCAGCCAATTGCAATTGCAACTTTTTCTGGTGGAGTCGGATTAGAATTATTAACCTCATTACGAATTCAATTAGTACATTTGGGAAGTCAAGTTTTAGGTAGACAACTGTTATCTTCATTTAGTAAACCAGTGGATATAAAAACAATAGAAGATATAATTCAACGACTTTCACAAATGAAAAAATTGAAAGTATAAATTATTTTTATAAAAATTTAGGCGAATTATATTTATTTATTTTCATTCCAAACTTTTAAAATTTCTCTAGCCATAGGTAGTGCATGTACAGATCCTCCTCCAGGAGTATTTTGTGCAAAAGCAACTATTAACAGCTCACTTTTATCAGAGGGAGTAAAGCAAACAAACCATGCATGATCTGAACCTCCTTCTCCATCTTCAGCAGTCCCAGTTTTGCCTGAAACTGGTGGAAGATTAGACACCCCGTAATTGATAGAAACTCCTGTTCCAGATTCAACAACTTTTCTTAATCCGTTTTTCACTAACTGAAGATTATTTGGATCAATATCAATTTTTATACGCTTTTGATTTATTAATAGTTGATCTTCTTTTTTAGATAAATGAGGAGTGACTAAATAACCACCATTCGCAATTGCTGCATATGCACGAGCTATTTGAATAGGGGTAACTTGGACAACAAATTGACCAATAGACATACTCGCGATGTCCTCTGGAACCCAAGGAGTTCTTCCTGGTTCCCCCCAGCCTCTTCCTTTTTTAGCCCATTGACTACTTGCCACTAAACCTACATTTTCTTGTTCGGAAATTTCGATTCCAGATAGTGCGGCAAAGCCAAGCTTCTTAGAAACGTTATAAATTTCATCTACACCTACGCCATAGCCAATTTGATAAAAAAAAGTATTACTTGAAACTCGCAAAGCATCTTCATAACCTATTGTTCCGAACCCTAAGTCATTATGTTCTCTAAAACATTGACTTCCATATGTAATACAAGGTTTAGTTTCTAAAGAAGTTTCAGGAGGAAACTTTCCACTTTCTAAACCAGCTATAGCAGTTACAATTTTCCAAACACTTCCTGGATCATATGCATTTAAAGCTCTATTAAATAATGGTTTCGCGGGAGAATTGAACAGAGCATTATATTCTTTTTCTGGTTTAAATTCTTTTGAAAAAAAATTCAAGTCAAAAGTTGGTTTACTAGCCATTGCTCTTATAGCACCATCTCTTGGATCCATAACTATTATTGCTCCTCCATTTTTATCTTTAAGCACTTCTTCAGCGATTAATTGTAAATTCAAATCGATTGTCAATTCAAGGTCTTTCCCTTGTTTTGATGGTTTAATACCTAAAGATTTTGTAAAAGTGCCGGAAGAATTCACTTCAATCATTTCTCCTCCCCATTCTCCTCTTATATGATCTTCATAAACAAACTCAATTCCAGTTCGTCCTATTAAATCATTTAATTTATAACCTTTTTTTGACAAAATATTAAATTCAGAATCTGTAATGGGTTGTGTATAACCAATCACATGAGAAGCAACGGTTTTATAAGGATAATTTCTAATCGTTTTTATTGAAATCTCTAAACCATTTAAGATATTTTCATTTTCTTTAAATTTGATAACTTGATCAACTTTTAAATCATCTAATAGAGTTATTGAAAAATTCTTATTTTTTAAACCATCAGAATATTTTTTTTGAAGTGAATCAGATGAAATATTGAATAATTTCGAAATCTTTGATTTATATTGCTGCCATGCTTTTTTGCTGACGTATTGAGGTTTAATTATTAAAGAGTACTTAAAACGGCTATCTGCCAATATTAATCCATTTTTATCTAGTATCCTCCCTCTAATTGGTTGAGTAGAAATTAGCCTAATTCTATTTTCATCAGACATTTTTTTGTAAGTCTCATGATTTAATAATTGAAGAAAAATTAATCTAATTAATATTAATAAAAAAGTAAAAGTAGTAATCAAATAGAAAACCAAAGGCTGTCTATTAAAAGAGGGGAACTTATTATTGAAGTTACTATTTTTCAAAAATTTACATCTCTTTCTGTAAAAACTTGTTTTCTAACAAAGTAATAATCTCCTTGATATTTTTTAATTTTTGAACTAAAAATTTATAATCATTGCGAGCCTTACCTTTATCAAATTCTAAACTTGATATATCTTTTTCTTGCTCTTTGTTATCCATAAATCTAATAATAAGTTAACTTAAAAACTAAACTTCTTTTATATTAAACCAAATAATAAATCACAAATCATCAAAATAATATTAAATTCTATTTAATAAAACGGTTTACATTGACTGATCTAAATTTTGTTCAAAATAAGGATTACAACTGTTTTTTGAAACACCTGAAGACCAACCAATAAATGCTGAGACAAATACAACGACGATTATAGGTAGTAGAGCTTGTTGAGTATTTTCAAGGCTCAGCCATTCCTTCCAACTTCTGATAAATCTCTCTCTTTGAAACTTCCTTTTCTCATTTTCTTCAGCTCTAGCTTTTTTAGCAAAAGACTTTTTTACCCACTTTTCAAAAGGTAGCTTTTTTGTAATTGCCATTTTCCTCTCAACTTCTAATAGTTGTCCAGAGTTAAGCTGAGGGTGAAACGTGCTTATAAGCTCCAAAGTCTTCAGAAACATTTCTACACTTGCATCTTTTACGAGCTTTTGATCTTGACTTAAATCAGACCAATCAATTTCAGGATAAAATCGATTTCTGTTTGGCTGGATTTGCTCTTCTGACATCTGTCCTGGTTCTCTTAACCATCTATTGGTATTTTCATCAAACCTTCTCCAATACAAAAATGGATTAATAAAGATTGTTTTGCCTGCAATTTTTACAACATCTTGTTGTAAATGATTGCTAATTTTATTATCAGGACTTTTCGGTTTCACCAAAATCTAAAATTTATTGTCTACTTAAAGATTATCTTTATTTAAAAATTTTTCCAGAATTATCCAATAATATTAGTTTTTCAATGTCAATAATTAATTTTATGACACTGCCAACGCTTTTTTAAATAATTACAATATTCACATTTAAAAGATGGTGAAGGGAACAAATTAGATCTGAGAAGTTTAACTGTTTCAATAACTTTGCCTTCTACCCATGCTGAAGAACAATCTAATTTAATAAAATGCACATCAAACTTTAATTGATTATTAAAAAATTTCTCATTTTTTTTTCCATTAAAATAAAGAAGATAGGCTTCATCTGCAACTTTGAAACCATTTTTTCTAAATAACCACTGATACATTTCTAATTGTCTTTTATATGCTTTTGCATAATCATATTTATTGAAAGTTTCAAACCAATCAAAATTATTTCTTGATGTTGCTTTTACATCAACAATAATTAACTCCCCATTCTTTTTTTGCCAGACATCGTCGACCGCACCACCAAAATCATAATTATGTTCAGTAGATTTATATCTTATTCCTTTAAAATTGCTTCTCCAAATATCTATATCTTTATGTTTAAAAGGTACAGCATCGATATTATGCTCAATAAATAAAGGATGAGATTCCTGTCTTTCACGATAATAATCAAACTCATTTTTACATAAATTATCTACAGCAATATTTAAAGTAAATGGTAATGATGGAGGTTTTATTTTATGCTTTTTATCAAGAACGCAACATCTAGGGCAATTAAGATATTTTTCAACAGTAGACCTACTTAATTTAATGGTTTCATCCATAATAATTTTGTAAAAAGTTAAAGATAAAAAATTAAAGTATTTTTTATTCCCACTCAATTGTTCCTGGAGGCTTACTAGTAATATCAAAAACAACTCTATTAACCTGCTCTACTTCATTAACAATTCTATTAGAAATTCTCTCTAAGGTTTCATAAGGAATTCTCGACCAATCAGCCGTCATACCATCTTCGCTTGATACGCATCGTAAAACTATTGGCCAAGCATAAGTCCGTTTGTCTCCCATTACGCCAACAGTCTTGACAGGCAAAAGAACTGCAAATGCTTGCCATATATCATTATAAAGACCTGCTTTTTTTATTTCATCTCTTACTATCCAGTCTGCATCTCTCAAACAGTTTAGTTTTTCATGAGAAACTTCACCTAAAATTCTTATTGCTAAGCCAGGGCCAGGAAATGGATGTCTTTTTATAATTTCATCTGGCAATCCTAAAGCACCTCCAACCTTTCTTACTTCATCTTTAAACAGTTTTCTTAATGGTTCAACTAATTTAAATTGTAAATCTTTTGGCAAACCGCCTACGTTATGATGACTTTTTATTTTCACTGCAATTCGCTCACCAGTCTTAGGATCTAAATTCGTTCCAGCACTCTCAATAACATCTGGGTAAAGAGTACCTTGAGCCAAATATTGGAAAGGACCTAATCTATTACTCTCCTCTTCAAAAACTCTAATAAATTCTCTACCAATAATCTTGCGTTTTTCTTCTGGATCAGTTATTCCATTTAATTTATCAATAAATCTTTCCCTAGCGTTAATATATTCAACTTTTATATGAAATTTTTTATCAAAAAATTCCATTAAAAATTCAGGTTCACCTTTTCTCATAAAGCCTTGATCAATAAACATACAAGTAAGCTGTTTACCAATAGCTTTATTTAGAAGAAAAGCGAGGGTTGATGAATCTACGCCGCCAGAAAGAGCAAGTAAAACTTTCTTATCACCTACTTGTTGCTTAATTCTTGGAATTGTTTCCTCTAAAAAAGTTTCAGTAGTCCAATCAGCTTTACATTTGGAAATAGAATAAACAAAGTTTTTAATTACCGTCATTCCGAATTCTGAATGAATAACTTCAGGATGAAATTGAACACCAAATAATTTCTTTTGTTTGTTTGATATTGCAGCATGCAGGGTATTTTCTGTATGAGAAATTTTAATAAATCCTTCAGGCAAGTTATTTATAGAATCTCCATGACTCATCCACATAATAGATTTATCTTGGACATTAGTTAGCAAATCACTTTCGCAATCAATATTTATTGGTGCTCTGCCATATTCAGCTTTATTAATTGCTGGGGTTACTTCACCTCCTAATTCTTTAACCATTAATTGCATTCCATAACATATACCCAAAATTGGAATACCTAAATCAAAAATCTTTGCATCACATTTAGGTGCATTATCTTCATAAACAGAACTTGGGCCACCACTTAAAATAATCCCTTTTGGATTTATATCCTGAATCTCCTTGACAGAGGTAAAGTTACTAACTACAAGAGAAAATACATCTGCTTCTCTTATTCTCCTTGCAATTAATTCAGAATATTGAGATCCAAAATCTAGAATTAATATTGAGGGATCTCTCTCGTTTTTTAGTAATTTTTTACTCATGTCTAAAAGTTACCTCAATTTATTTACAAAAACATAACCCACTTAAAATTAGAAACCTTTAAAAGCAGAAATATAGTCTTTACTATTGAGACCTGACCAACGAATTTTTCTATTTCTATCAAAGATAATTGCTCCAACTTTCATATCTGTTTTTGTATATCTATTTATATATTCTGTAGAGCGCTTTTCAATAGTATCTGATAATTTATTCCATAGTTTGTCAGCCATAGAAAGACTAAAACTTTCAAGAACTAACAATGCATCTTCAACCGTATTTGATTGTGATAATTTTTGAATTATTTCTAATGGAACTTCTTCTTTTATAGCTAAATAAACAAGAATTTCAATTCTTGCATCTGCTAAATGATTATGAGTATGAAAAATTCCTCCAGCTAATTTAATTAATTTGCCATGATAACCAAAAAGGATTACTGTTTTAATCTTTTGTATTGCAGCATCAACTAATAATGGTCCTATCCAATTACCTACTTTAATAATAGGAAATTTGATATTAGAACTTGTTGCTAAATTTAATCCATTTTCACCAATAACAAAAATTATTGTGTCACAAACTTCATTAGCAATAATTTGTTTTAGCTGAGCTTTTGCATTTTTTAATTGATCAGGTGAAGCACTTGCAAAAGTTTCAGCGCTAGTACCTATAATTGAAAGCCCTTCAACAATTCCAAATGATTTATTACTAGTTCTTTCAGCCAAAAATTTTCCATTTGGGAATACAATTTCTAGATTCAGTGTATATCCTTCTGGAATGATATTTAATAAATTTTCAACTAATAATTGTTGAGCAAAATCAGAAATGCAGATCTTAGAGGTCTTTTGATCGATACCAACTCCGTAACCAGGAATAATATTGATTCGATCTAATCGTCTATTACTTGTCTTATAAGTTTTTTCTAAAGAAGCAATTGTCCATATTTCTAAGTTTTGTGTTAAATCAAGATCTAATCCAGAATCTACAAATGAAATTCCAAGGGCCTGAGACTCTTCATTAATTAGCCCAGCAGAATGAACCTTGATTTTTATTAAATTTTTTTCTTTTGGAATTTTAATTAATTCATAATCTTCAAATGGTAATCCTATTAATTTTTTTATTGCTGACTTAGCAGCTCCAGTTACCCATAAAGGTAAAGAAAATCCTTTTTTCAAATCAAGTAATTGAAAAATATTTTATGACTACTAATCTTAGAATGACCTATTAATTAAAAAGTGGCCATACAACAAAAATTATCATTGATGATACCTGGTCCCACGCCAGTTCCAGAAAAAGTTTTACAAGCACTTGGTAGGCATCCCATAGGACATAGAAGTAAAGATTTTCAGGACCTTATGGAAATCACTACTAAAAATCTACAATGGCTACATCAAACAAAAAATGATGTTTTAACGATTACAGGTAGTGGAACAGCTGCCATGGAAGCAGGAATGATTAGTACCTTAAGCAAAGGAGACAAAGTTATTTGTGGTGAAAATGGAAAGTTTGGTCAAAGATGGGTAAAAGTTGCAAAAGAATTCGGGCTCGAAGTGATTAAAGTTGAAGCGGAATGGGGAAAACCACTTGATCCGGAAAATTTTAAAACAATTTTAGAAAAAGATGATACAAAAGAAATAAAAGCAGTTATCCTTACACATTCAGAAACGTCAACAGGAGTTATTAATGATTTAGAAACAATAAGTTCTCATATACGTAATCATAAAAAAGCGTTATCAATTATTGACTGCGTAACAAGTATTGGAGCTTGTAATGTACCGGTAGATGATTGGGAACTAGATGTTGTTGCTTCAGGATCTCAAAAAGGATATATGATACCTCCAGGTTTAAGCTTTGTGTCAATGAGCAAAAAAGCTTGGCAAGCCTCAGAAAATTCTAATTTACCTAAATTCTATTTAAATTTAAAATCATATAAAAAGAGTCTTTTAAGTAATAGCAATCCTTATACTCCAGCAGTAAATTTAGTTTTTGCTTTAGATGAATCACTAAAAATGATGAAAGATGAAGGACTAGATAAAATCTTTAAAAGACATGAAAGACATAAACTTGCAGTCAGTGAAGCTGCAAAAACACTTAACCTCAAATTATTTGCTGATGAAAACCATTTAAGTCCTGCTGTTACTGCAATTCAAATTAAAGATATAGATGCAGAACAGTTTAGAAAGAATATAAAAAATAAATATGATATTTTACTAGCTGGAGGACAAGATCATTTAAAAGGAAAAATATTTAGAGTTGGTCACTTAGGTTATATTAATGATAGAGATATAATTACAGTTATAGCAGCTATTGGCAATACATTAGTCGAACAAAATATAGTTTCCACAGATACAGCAGGAAAGGCCTTGAAAATTGCATCCTGCCATTTATAAAAAAGAGAACCTAAGTACCAGGTTCTTCAACATTTCCACCTAATTCAACAATTTTTTTCATTAATACCAACGATTTTTGTTCGTCACCCTTAGTTTGAGCTACGGCAAGAGCGAATTCTAATTTTTCGAGTTGATGTCCACCTTCAAAAAAGGATAACTTCTTTTTGATTGGGTTTTTATTACCTCTATAAGAAATTTGTGAAGCCATAAGAAATAGTGCTTTACTTATTATTATGCCAACTCAAAGACCCATTATGCAGCAAAAATTTAACTAATTTTTAAAATAAGTTTTAATGGTAAATATTTAGGCTGATTAATTTTTGTTTAATGCGGATAAAATATATTAATTTATAAAGGACTATGAAATTAGTAAATAACAACATATTTTGAACATATACCCGAGCATTTAAATTTATTCCTAATATTATTACCAAACAATTGATTACTTAAATGTCGAATATAAATCTTATTTATTATTTAATTGCAGGGGCAGCTTTTGGGGCACTAGCTTTAAAAACAGGCATACCTGCAGCTCCACTTGCAGGGGCTTTAATTGGTGCAAGTGTTTTAGGCATCAGCGGAAAAGTTGAGCCTGCCGCGTGGCCAAATGGTACAAGAACCATATTAGAAATAAGCATTGGTACTGTTATTGGAACAAGCTTAACGAAGGATTCATTAGTTGAATTACAAACTTTATGGAAACCTGCTATTTTAATCACATTTACACTAATAATTACTGGGCTGGCGATCGGTTTATGGACTAGCAGATTACTTAATGTAGATATAATCACGACAATTCTTGGTGCTGCTCCAGGAGGGATAAGTGGTATGAGTCTAGTTGGTACAGAATATGGAGTAGGGGCAGCAGTTGCAACTCTTCACGCAGTTAGATTAGTTACTGTTCTTTTAATTCTGCCATTGGTTGTAAAAATGCTCAACCTATTTGGAATAATAAAATCTTAAATTTATCTAGACATAATCCAAATTAAAGATACTTTTTATATAGATAGATAAAAAACTAATGAAAGGGAATAAAAAGATAAGATTCATTTTTCCTGTAGTTGCAATGTATGTTCCATTACTATTATTTGCCCCTAAAGCAATTGCAGGTTCCTTTGGAGCAGAAATATTTTGTACAATGAGAGATGGGGGGAATGAACATGAAAGCAGTTGGCAAGCAGCTTACAGTTATATTAAGAAACAAAAAGGGGGTATTTTTAAGACCTCTCCAAAGCAGGCCGCCGGGCAAATTATTGAAACAGTTGTAAGAGAAAGAGATAAGTTTTCATATTGTGTTAAATTTTTAGATCAACTTCATCCTGATAGAAAGCTGCAATTAGAAAACGATAGACAAGAAAAAAGGCGAAAAAAAGAAGAACTTTTGCAAGAAAAAGAAAATGAAGAGTACTCCAAAGAAACCTTTGATAGATATAGCTATTAACCTTAAAAGTATATTTGATTACATTTAAGCTTATAAATTAAATATTATTTATTAGGTATAATTAAATACATAAAATATATTCAATCCAGGAAATATAGTCCTAAAAATAATAAGAAACCTATTGACTTTTATATTGAATCGGTCAAAATTATAGGAAATTAAATAATCTGAATGCACATTAATGATGCTGTCTTTTTAGAAGATTTATGCCCTAAATTCAGATTAAGGCAATGGCGAAAATCAATTCATACATTTACGGGAAAAAGTTGCATATACTGCGGAAAACCTTCAGAGTCCATTGACCATGTACTTCCTAGAAGCCAAGGAGGTTTGAGTACAACCGAAAATTGTGTCCCAGCATGCTTATCATGCAACGGCGACAAATCGGATGATAATGCTTTGTATTGGTATAGAAAACAAAAATTTTATGATCCTAGAAGAGCTATGGCTATTAGAGCATGGTTAGATGGTGATCTGAGATTAGCTTTAAGATTATTACAATGGGCAAATCCTACCTTTATGAATAAAAAAAATAAAAATTACGAGTTTGATAATGATGAATATAATGCCGCGTAATTACCAGACCATACAAGCCTTTGTAGATTGATATTTTTTGCATAAAACTTCTGAATCTTGTGGGGATTCAGGAAATATTAAAAATGCACACGATACTAAAAGTATTACAAATAATTTTTGATAGAATTTAAAATCTAAACCAGATTTTGAATAATTTGATTTCTCTTTAACTGGAGAATTGGAATTATCAAAACCAACTATCTTTAGTTTTACCTCAGGCTTAATTGAAGTCTGCATTTTCTAAAATAATACATATGTACTATTTATAATACTTAATGACCAATTTATCAAGTCCAATTACAGCTAAAAATAAATTCCTAATCTTTGGAGGAGGTTTTAGCGGAGACTATTTTGCAAAATCAATCAGAAAACTAGGCTGCACAGCATTAGCAAGTTCTCGATCTGTAAGTAATAAGCCAAATAGTTTTATTTTTAATAGTGAAGATAATTCAATACCTGCAGATTCAATCTTTGAGGGAGTAACTCATATTCTTAGTTGTATACCTCCAGATAAAAATGGTAACGACCCTGTATTAAAGAGGCTTAAAAATAAAATTAAAAATTTATCTCTAAAATGGGTTGGATATCTCTCTACTACTGGTGTTTATGGCAACACCCATGGTGATTGGGTGTGTGAAAAAGATCAACCCAATCCTTTTCAAGAAAGAAGTCAAAGGAGGTTAAATTGTGAGAGAGAATGGATTAATTCAAATTTACCAATACAAATTTTCAGATTACCTGGTATTTATGGTCCAGGGAGGTCAACTTTAGAAGCTATTAAAACAAAAAAAATCAAAGTGATAGATAAAGAAAATCAAGTCTTCTCAAGAATTCATGTAGCTGATATTGCAAATGCAATTATTTATTTAATACAAAATAAAGATAATTTGGATTTTCATCAAATAATTAATATCGCAGATGACGAGCCTTGCTCACAAATTGAAGTCATAAGATATGGCTACCAATTACTTGGATTAGAAATGCCCAAAAAAATATTATTTGAAGAAGCTAAAAAAGATTTATCGCCAATCGCCCAATCTTTTTGGAAAGAAAATAGAAGAGTTTCAAATAAATTATTATGTGAAAAATTAGGATATAAACTTATTTATAAAAACTACAAAGCAGGATTAAATAATTGCCTTATTAAAATTAAATCATGAATAATCAAATCAATGATATTAAAGATAAATTTAAAATTATCATAAGCGTTGGAGACGAGTCAGGCATCGGACCTGAAATTATTTTGAAAGCTCTTTTTTCAAAAGAAATATCACAAAATCTTGATTTTATAATTGTTGGATCAAAGAATAACCTTGAAAATACTTATAAAAATCTTAAATCTATAGGAATCAAGAATATTGTAGATCCTAATAATTACCAAATACATGATATTAAAATTCCATTTGAAATAAATAAACCAAAAAAAAGTAATGGTAATGCAAGTTTCTTTTACTTAAAAAAAGCTATTGAAATTGTTCAGAAGTATACAAATGCAGCACTAGTTACTGGACCTATTTGTAAAAAGTCATGGTCTTTAGCAGGCCATAATTATTCGGGTCAAACAGAATTATTAGCAGAAACTTGTCAGGTTAAGGATGTCGGTATGTTGTTTACAGCTAAATCTCCAATCACTGGTTGGAGATTTAACACCTTATTGGCAACTACCCATATACCTTTATGCGAAGTACCAAAAAAATTATCTTCACAACTAATTCATACAAAATTAGATTTGTTTGCAAAATTTTGCAAAACCTATGCCAATAAACCCCTTCTAAAAGTTGCTGGATTAAACCCTCATGCTGGTGAAGAAGGCATATTAGGAAGTGAAGAAAAAGATTGGATCAAAAATGCGGTTACTACCTGGGGTAATCAAAATAAAGGAGTTCATGTATTAGGTCCTATTTCTCCTGATACTTGCTGGAATTCATCTTCGAAAGCTTGGAGAGATAAAACAGCTCCAACACATGATGGCATTCTTGCTATGTATCATGATCAGGGATTAATTCCAATAAAAGTTATAGCCCTTAATTACTCAGTTAATACAACTATTGGTTTACCTTTTATCAGAACATCTCCTGATCATGGAACTGGATTTGATATTGCAGGGAAGGGTATAGCTCAATCTCAAAGTATGGTTGAAGCAATAAAAGCAGCTTTTGATTTAACTAAAGATTCAAGACTGTTTAACGCGCATTAATACTTGTCCAAACTCTACTGGTGTTCCATTTTCAACAAGAATTTCTACAATTTCAGCATTAAACTCTGATTCAATTTCATTCATCAACTTCATAGCTTCAAGTATACAAATCGTTTGCCCAATGGAAATCTTACTTCCTAAATCAACAAATGGGTCCTCTCCTGGAGCCGCAGCCCTATAAAACGTTCCAACCATAGGAGAAGTAATGTCTGTAAGATCTGAGCGCCCTGGAGGGGCTACCTGAGACACTTCAGCGTTACTTGTCAGGGTAATATTATCTGTTGATGTTGATTGAGAAGTAATTATTTGCTTCTCCAAAGAATTGTTTTTTGTCGAATTGTTAGTTAAATGATTCTGATCAAACAAATTTCTTTTTATTTCAAGTTTAAAATCTTCCCCTTCTAGAGAAAATTCTTGAATATCACTTGTAGAAATTTTTTCTATCAAGCGATCTAGGTCATCATGATCTAATTTCATAGCCATTAGTTGTCACGTCCAAGATAACTATCGTTACGGGTATCGACCTTAATCATTTCTCCTACAGAAATAAACAAAGGAACCATAACTTGAGCACCTGTTTCAAGAATAGCTGGTTTAGTACCCCCACTTGCAGTATCTCCTTTAACTCCAGGATCTGTTTCTGTAACTTTTAAAGTTATAGAGATTGGAAGTTCAACTTCTAAAACTTTATCTTTATAAAAAATCACATTAACCTCCATACCTTCTTTTAAATACTTTGAACCTCTACCGATTTGATCAGAGGAGAGTCTTGTTTCTTCAAAACTTATCATATCCATAAAAACGTAATCTCCTGACTCCACATAAGTATGTTGCAGGTTAGACTTTTCAAGGACAGCTTGTTGTACTGATTCTCCAGCTCGAAAAGTTTTTTCGACTACATTACCGTTTCGAACTGATTTTAATTTTGTTCGCACAAAAGCAGAACCTTTACCAGGCTTGACATGTAGGAATTCTACTACACGCCAAACTTGTCCATCTATCTCGATGGTAGTACCTGTGCGAAAATCGTTACTGGAAATCATTCCTGTATTACATACCCAAGGATCATAAACCTGTAAGAGTGCTATGCAAAACTTCTTATCAAATCAGAACAAACATTTTTTATTTTTAATTCTAATTTTAATACATGTTTGCTTCTTAAAACCAACACAAGTATTCGCTGATTTACCTACTGGAAACGCAGTAAAAGATCCCAATGCAATACTCAGAAATTCACTCCCTATCAAGCAAGTTGAGCTGCAGGAAATTCAACATAAGTTAGAGGACACTAGCGACCTGGTAAGAGGAGGAAGATGGCCAACTCTCTCAAAAACTGTTACAAAATGTCAATCTTTACTAAAAAAATATAAGAGTCGAATTATTGAGGAATTACCAAACGAAAAACAAAAAATTGCAGAAAACACATTTTTAGATCTTAAAAATGATTTTGATAATCTTCAAGATGAAGCTAAATCTAAAGATAAATATTCATTCATAACAACCAGAAGAGAAGCACTAGATAAAATAGGGGGACTAGAGGAATATTTTTTACCAAATGAATTTCCCTACGCTATTCCAAGCGAATTTGATGATCTTCCGAGATTACTCGGTAGAGCAAAAGTAAATATAAAAACTTCTAAAGGCGATATGCAAGCAATAATAGATGGATTTAATGCACCGCTTACTGCTGGTGCCTTTATAGATTTATCTTCAAAAAACTTTTACAGTAATATGCCAATTAATAGAGCAGAAGAATTTTTTGTTCTTCAAACTGGTGATCCAGTTGGTAATGAGATTGGATATATAGATCCCGAAACAAATGTGGAAAGACATGTTCCACTGGAAATAAGAATACCTACCGAAAGCGAAACTTTTTATAATGAAACTTTTGAAGAGTTAGGCCTTTATACAGAAACACCGACTTTGCCATTTGCAACTCTTGGAACCTTGGGGTGGTCCCATTCCAGTACCGCTGTTGATGATGGATCATCGCAGTTTTTCTTCTTTTTATACGAAGCAGAGCTAAATCCAGCAGGTCGCAATTTAATTGATGGAAGGAATGCCGCCTTTGGTTACGTAATAGAGGGTTTTGATGTTTTAGAAGAGCTTACAAAAGATGACACGATAATTTCAATTGATGTTTTAAATGGAATGGATAAACTCAAATTAAATGCATAAAGAATTATTAGAGGATATTGGCGAAAAAGAATTAATAAAAAGACTTGCTAAATTTATGCCTAAAAATCAGGTTTCTGATGATTGCGCATTCATTAAAGCTAAAAACAAAAACTTACTTATTAATACTGATTCATTAGTTGAAAATATACATTTTAATGATGATACGATTTCTGCCTTAGACATAGGATGGAAAGCCGTAGCATGTAATGTATCTGACTTAATCTCAAGTGGATGCAGCAAAATTATAGGAGTTAATATTGGATTAGTAGTCCCGTCAAAAACAGATTGGATTTGGATTAAAGATTTATATACAGGAATAAATCTAGCTTTAGACCATTTTGGGGGGTTAATTCTTGGAGGGGATTGTTCTGTGGGAAAAGAAAAAGTAATCTCTATGACTGCTCTAGGAAAACAGGGTGAAATAAAATTACGAAGAAGTTCATGCAAACCAAATGAAATTATATTGACTACAGGCATTCATGGCTTGAGCAAATTAGGATTAATGATAAAAAGTAAAACAATTTTTGATAGTGATATTGCTCTAACACACTCATTAATCAATAGCTCTTTACAACAATTTTGTAGACCAAAACTTAAACCTAAATTTCTTAAAAAAATACTTAAAGCTCGTACTAATAAAAGTATTAAAACGATTGGTTGTACTGACAGTAGTGATGGCTTATTTCAAGCATTATTAGATTTAGCAACTGAAAGTAATTGCAAAGCAATTATTGATTATGCAAAAGTTCCTAAACATAAAAATTGGCCTAAGGGAAATAAATGGGACAAATATTATTTTTTTGGGGGCGAAGATTACGAGCTAGTGTTTTCTCTCCCAAGAAAATGGGCAAATAATCTTTTATATGAAGATAAAACTATTACAGAAATCGGATATTTTGTCGAAGGAGACGTATCAGTCGATTTTCAAAACTGTGATAACAAAAATTTATTTAAAGATAAGTCTTTTTCTCACTTTTGATTATTCCCATTTTTGAGCTACTATCTCAGCTAAATCTACAACTCTTTGACTATAACCCCATTCATTGTCATACCAAGCAAGAACTTTTACAAGATTATCGCCAATTGACATTGTAAGATCACTATCAACTATTGATGATTCATTAGTTCCTGCATAATCACTTGAAACCAGTGGCTCATCACCGTATTTAATAATTCCTTTCATTGAGCCAAGAGAAGATTCCTTAAGTGCGTTATTAACTTCTTGACTAGTAACAGATTTTGAAGATTCAAAAACGAAATCTACAGCTGAAACATTAGGAGTAGGTACTCTCATAGCTATACCAGTGAGTTTACCTGTCATCTCAGGGTAGACCAAAGCAACTGCTTTAGCAGCTCCTGTTGAAGTAGGAACAATGTTTGTAGCTGCTGCTCTAGCCCTTCTTAAATCCCTATGACTATTATCTAAAATACGTTGGTCACCAGTATAGCTATGAATTGTTGTCATCAATCCTTTATTAATTCCAAACGTTTGATCAAGAACTTTTACTACTGGCGCTAAACAATTAGTAGTGCAACTAGCATTGCTCAAAATATCATAATCACTATGTTTATATTGATCAGCATTCACCCCTACTACGTAAGTCCCAACACCTGCCCCTTTACCAGGAGCAGTAAGAATTACTTTTTTAGCACCAACCTCAAGGTGCTTACTTGCACCAACATCAGTATTGAAAACACCAGTTGATTCTATAACCAAATCAACCCCCCAATCTTTCCAAGGTAAGTTCATTGGGTTTCTATCAGAGAAACATTTGATAGTTTTGTTATTAATTACAAAAGTATCATCAGTATATTGAATGTCTACACCATCCAATTTTCCTAGTACTGAATCATATTTGAGAAGATGAGCGTTAGTTTTAGGGTCTGAAGTTACATTAATACCAACTACTTCGATGTTGGTATAAGCTCCTCTACTTAACCAACAACGCATAAAGTTTCGCCCAATTCTGCCAAACCCATTAATCGCAACACGCAAAGTCATAATTAAAAATTTTTTATTGATTAACCTAAGTTGCTGATCATACAGAATTTTGTGCAATAACGTAAGTATTTTTTAATTTATTAAGCAAATAATTCTATTTTTGTATTAATTCATAAAAAAACCAACATTTTTTGTAAAAATTAAATGCCATTCCAATTACTTAGAAGTTATCTTGATTTAAGTCTAAATTTGATAATTGAATAAAAAATTAAGACATAAAGATCATTTTCATTTTATTGGCATTGGTGGTATTGGAATGTCTGCAATCGCTATGGCATTAATAAAAAAAGGGTACTCAGTCTCTGGCTCTGATTTAGTTCAAAATAAAGAAACAAAAAGTTTAAAAAGATTAGGGGCAATAATTTTTGATTCTCAAATTAAAAAAAATATTGATTTTGTGATTTCAAAATTTCAGGATCAGACAATCAATTTTGTAATTAGCTCTGCGATTAAAGATGAAAACGAAGAGTTATACTTTTGCAAAAAAAATAATTTATTAATAAAGCATCGTTCAGAAATTCTTGCAATGATAATGAACTCTTACACATCATTATCAATAGCAGGAAGTCATGGGAAAACCTCAACAAGTACTTTCCTTTCCACGCTGTTAGAATTGTGCACACATGATTCTTCTTCAATAACTGGTGGGATAATCCCAATCTATGATTCCAATGCTCATATCGAAAATACAAAATACTTAGTAACAGAAATTGACGAATCTGATGGAACAATTAAAAATTACAATTCAGATATTGGAATAATTAACAATATCGATTTCGATCATTGTGACCATTACTCAAATATCGATGAAGTTCTATCTTCATTTAAAAAATTTGCTTCTAACTCCCAAAAATTATTGATTAACTATGATTGTAAATTTACAAAGAATAATTTTACTTCCGAAAATCAATGGTCTATTAAAGAAAGAGATAATATTGCTTATTCATTAATTCCAAATGTTATAAATAAGGACAAAACCATTGGTAAATATTATGAACATGGCAAATTCATTGATAATCTAAACATTCCAGTTCCTGGATTACATAATCTTTCTAATATTACTGCTGCCATAGCAGCCTGCAGGATGGTTGGAGTAAGTTTTAAAGAAATTAAAAAAAATACAGAATCTTTAAAATTACCAAAAAAAAGATTTGAATTTAGAGGTGAACTAAATCAAAGAATAATTTATGATGACTATGCACATCATCCTAATGAAATTAAAGCAACAATTAATTTAGCAAGGTTATTTATTAAAAATACAAATAGTAGTGATAGAGGTGAAAGGGGAAGATTAATTGCTATTTTTCAACCTCATAGATTTACTAGAGTAAAACAATTTATTCATGAATTTGTGAAAGAACTTTCAAAAGCAGATGTTATCTACATAACAAATATATTTGGAGCTGGAGAAAAAAATATTGACAATATTGACTCGCAACTAATTGCTAATCTTATTTATAAAAATAATAAGAATGTTAAATGTTTAAAAGATAATTATGAAATTAATGAAAAGTTTTTTAAATTAACCAAAAAAAATGATTTTATTATAAATATGGGAGCTGGAGATTGTCATAATTTATGGTCAATCTTACAAAATAAAAATACTTTCAATGATTGAATAATTAATGAAAAATATTACTTTTAAAGAGAGAATAAACCTTTCTAATTATACGACTATAAAAGTTGGTGGATTTGCGGAATATTTTTCAAAACCAAATAATACTGATGAATTCATCAATTTAATAAATTGGGCGCGTTTAAATAATCAAAAATGTCGAATAATAGGAGCTGGCTCAAATTTATTAATAAATAATATTTTCTTAAAAGGCTTAACTATATGTACCAAAAAAATGCGCTCTATCAAAATTGAATCTCATTCGGGAATTGTAGAAGCAGAGGCTGGGGTAATGCTACCAACAATGTCAAATATACTTGCAAAAAAAGGATTGCAAGGCGGTGAATGGACTGTGGGAATTCCAGGCACAGTTGGAGGTTCTATTTGCATGAATGCAGGTTCAAAACAATTATCATTGGCAAATAATCTTTTATCAGTTCAAGTAATCGATACTAAAACTCTAAAAATATCAGAAATTGAAAAAAAAGATATCAATTTTCAATACAGATATAGTCCTTTTCAGCAAAATAATCTCATGATTATAAGTGCAAAACTGCTATTTGAGCCAAAAGGAAATATTGAACAATTATTAGAAACTACACAGAAAAATCTTAAAAAAAAGACCGATACTCAGCCTTACCATTTACCTAGCTTTGGAAGCGTTTTTAAAAATCCAACTAATAATTATGCGGGTAAATTAATTGAAGAACTTGGATTAAAAGGTTTTAAAATAGGCGACGCAGAAATTTCAACTATGCATGGAAATTTTATAGTAAATAACTCTACTGCTAATTCGAAAGATATTTTAGATTTAATAACAGTAATTCAACAAAAAGTACTACAAAAAAAAGGTATTTTTCTTGAACCGGAAGTAAGAATGATCGGTTTTGACTATCCTTAATTAAAGAAACTTTTTTATAAAAATGGCAGGTTTTGGACTTCCAAATTTTGGACAACTAACAGAGGCTTTTAAAAAAGCTAAAGAAATTCAACAAAATGCTCAAAAATTACAGGATGAACTTGAAAGCATGGAAATTGAAGGTAAAAGTGATGATGAAATGATAAAAGTATGGATTAGCGGCAACCAACTCCCTCTAAGAGTTGAAGTCAATGAAAATATTTCAACTGCTAATAAAGAAGAAATAGAAAAAAACATATTAGAAGCTATCAAAAAAGCTCATGAAAGTTCAACTACAACAATGAAAGAGAGAATGAATGACTTGACTGGTGGCTTAAATCTTAATCTTCCTGGATTAGACAATAATGACTCTTAGATGATTCAACCATTTCTTTATAGAAAGTATACCTTTCGAAATTTTTATTTAACTTACAACCCTGATCATTTACATGTAGACAATTACGAAACTTACAATGTATGCCTTCATTAACTACTTGTTTATAAATTTCTGGATATAAATTAGATAATTCGCGAATATCTATTTCAAGTGTTTGCATATTAAAACCAGGTGTATCCACAATGTAGCTTTTACTTGATAAAGAAAATAGCTCAACATTTCTCGTCGTATTTTTTCCACGTTTTATTTTGCTTGATACGGGAGCAGTTTTATTGTCAAGGCCTGGAATTATCATGTTTAGTAAAGTAGTTTTACCAACTCCAGATGGTCCCATAAATATTGAGCATTTTTTTTTCTTTAACTCAATCAATAAAGTTCTTAAATTTTCAGGATTATTTAAGTTTAAAGTAATTGCTTGATATCCCCACTGGTGAAATTTCTCAATTAACAAAAGCCGTTTTTCTTCTGTTATCAAATCACATTTCGTAAGCACCAATGAAACCTCTACCCCTAGTTGCTCAGAGGATATTAAAAACTTATTGACTTGAGATAAATTTAATTTTGGCTCTTCGACAGAACAAATGACATATATATTTGAAATATTAGCAACGGATGGTCTTTCTAATAGATTATTCCTTTTGACTAAACTTTCTATCGTTGCTCTTTTACTTTGTAAATCAATTTGATGAACAATCACTTCATCTCCTACGAAAACGAATTGATTTCTAAAATTTACAGACTTCTTGATTTTACATAAAAATTTTTTGTTAATAACTGAAGTCTCATCTTTATCTAATTCAACCAAATAAAATTCATTAAATTTTTTCGTAACAAGACCCTTATATTTTTTATTAACTTTCATGCAAAATTTTGAACTTTATTGTTTTTTGATTTTCTTCTATAGTTTTAAAAAAATATTTCATTTCTTTTAAAGCTCTTTTAACCATGATTTCTGGTTCTCCTTTATCTAAATGGACTATCAAGGTTTCATTTAACGATAATTTCTCTAAGGCTAATTTACATTTCACAACATTCAAAGGACATGGAATCGATTCTAAATCCAATAACTTTGAAACTTTTTTCAAGAATCCTTTCCAAACAACCTACTAAACAAACCACTGTTAGAACTTGAATTCTGTTCAGTATATTTTGAAGCTAGATCCTCTAGAAGATTTCGTTCATCATCTGTTATTCGAGTTGGGAGTTTAACTTTTACTAAAACTTGATGATTACCTCTTGCAACTGGATTTCCTAATCGAGGAACTCCTTTATTCTCAAGAGATAAAGTGCTATTGGGCTGAGTACCACTTGGAATTTTTAAATTAACCTTACCATCAACGGTCATGATATCAACAGTATCACCAAGGATAGCTTGAAGATAACTTACTGATATTTCAGAATAAATATTAATACCTTCTCTTTTTAAATTTGGGTCACTTTTAACTTTAATAAAAACATAAAGATCACCAGGTGGGCCACCTTTTAGACCAACGTTTCCCTCTCCAGAAACTCTCAATTTAGTTCCAGAATCAACTCCTGCAGGAATATTAATGCGTAATTTTTTTCTAACTTGTTTCACACCATTACCACCACAACTTGTGCATGGATCTGAAATTATTTGTCCAACCCCATTACAAGTTGGGCATTCTGCTACTTGGGTAAAATTACCAAATGGAGTTCTTGTAGCCCTTCTAACCTGTCCACTTCCGCCACAAGTTGTGCAAGTTGTTGGACCTGTACCTTTTTTTGCTCCGGTGCCTCTGCAAACTTCACAAGTTTCTAAATGAGGTATATTGATTTCTCTTTGTTGTCCAAAAATAGCATCTTTAAAGTCAATATTTAAGTCATACCTTAAGTCATCACCTTGTTGTGGTCCTCTTCTTTGTGATCTACCTCCTTGTGAAGATTGTCCCCCAAAGCCATTAAAAAAAGTTTCAAATAAGTCTCCAAAACCACCCATATCACCCATATCTGGCATACCAGCCGCTCCTCCTATTCCGGCCTCTCCAAACTGATCGTATCTGGCTCTAGTTTCGGGGTCAGCTAAAGCCTCATAAGCCTTACCTATCTCTTTGAATTTATCTTCAGCACCTGGATCTTTATTAACGTCAGGATGATATTGTCTTGCTAATTTTCGATAAGCGCTTTTCAAAGTATTAGCATCAGCATCTTTTGAAACACCAAGTATTTGATAAAAGTCGGCCATTAAATAATACTCAACTATTCATAAAAAGGATTTAATTTTCTTCAGAGATAGGATTCTCTGAATCAATATCTTCTTCAACTTTATCCTTTTCTTCAGGCTCTTGTGAATTTTGTTGGCCAGGACCCATTGAAACTTTAACTAATGCATGTCTTAACACCTTACCTTCTAAATGATATCCACGCTGTAATTCTTCAATAATTATATCCTCATGAAACTCCTGACTTGGTTCCCTTAAAACCGCTTCATGTAACTTAGGATCAAATTGTTGTGCAACTACCCTCATTGGAGAAACTCCTTGTTGTTTTAACACTTCCACTAATTGTTTATATAGTCCTTGATAACTTCTGTGCAATGTTTGAGCCTCCTCACTTTCGGGTTTTAGTTGTTGTCTTGCTCTTTCAAAATTATCAACAATGGGCAATATTGCTGTTAAAGCTTTGGAAACAAGTTGAACTTTTAAATCATCTTGATCTCGAGACTGTCTTTTTCTAAAATTATCGAAATCGGCAGCAATTCTTACATACTGACTTTTTAACGTTTCATGCTCTTTTTCTAATTGTTCTAATCTTGCGTCATTATTAGTTATGGTATTTTTTAAATCTTCTGCATAAATATTTTCATCATCTTCGTTAAGTGACTGTTTATCTTCGCTGGTTTGATTTTCAATCACAGAAGAATTTTCATTTTTATTAACCTCTTCAGAAACGTTCTCTTCTAGATTTTCGACATTATCTGATTGTTTTTCAATCATTACACTAAATTTTTATTAAAACCATTGTGAATGAAATTGACGCACAAAACAAGTTGCGGAAGGCCGCACTAATTAGTTATTCGGCTATAAACTTCAAAGCAAGACCGTTATTACAATATCTTTTACCTGTTGGCAAAGGACCGTCATTAAAAACATGACCTTGATGCCCGCCGCATCTTGAGCAATGATATTCTGTTCTTGGAACAATTAATTTAAAATCTACCTTCGTTTCTACAGAACCTTGAATTGGATCCCAAAAGCTAGGCCATCCAGTACCACTATCAAATTTAGTATCAGAAGTAAAAAGAGGTTGATTACAACCTGCACAATAAAATATACCTTTCCGCTTCTCATTATTTAGCTGACTACTAAATGCTCTTTCAGTACCCTCTTCACGCAAAATATAATAAGATTCCGGACTAAGTTTCTTTTTCCACTCCTCTTTTGATAAATTCCAGTCTTCATCCGAAGCAGAAGATGCAGCTAATACTTTCTTTGGTTTAAGAATAAATTTCAAAATTGACATGATAGGAATTAAAATAAAAGATCTTCTAGAAAAAAATTGATTCATATTTTCAAATATATCGAATAGAATTTAATGAAAAGTTATCAGATTAATACTATAAACAATCCACATAAAATAAGTGTTGCTCCAATGATGGATTGTACAGACAAACACTTTAGGATGATAATTAGAAAAATAAGCTCTAAAGCGCTTTTATATACCGAAATGATAGTAGCTCAGAGTTTAATTTATACAGACAAAAAAGAGCGGTTTTTAGACTTTAATTCAGAAGAACACCCATTATCAATTCAGTTTGGAGGAGACAACCCAAAAATGCTTGAAGAGGCTGCAAAAATGGCTCAAGATTGGGGATACGATGAAATTAACTTCAATGTGGGATGTCCAAGCCCAAGAGTATGTTCCGGAAACTTTGGTGCTTCACTGATGAGAGAACCTACCAAAGTAGCAAAATGCATTGAATCACTAAAAAATAATTGTAGTTTACCCGTTACTATCAAACATAGAATTGGAGTTGATGAAGAAGATAGTTTTGATAAATTAGATAGTTTTGTAAAAGAAGTTGCAAATGCTGGAGCAGACAGATTTACTGTTCATGCAAGAAAAGCAATATTAAAAGGTCTAAATCCCAAGCAAAATAGAACAATACCGCCACTTAAATATGATGTGGTTCAGAAATTAAAGAAAAATAATCCAAAGCTGATTATAGAAATAAACGGAGGTTTTACAAATATTGATCAATGCATAAAAGCACTTAATGATTTAGATGGTGTAATGATAGGAAGATCAGCTTACAAATATCCATTAAGGTGGTCTGAAATTGATCAAAAAATATATGGTGAAAATCCTAAAAGCAAAAAAGCTTCCGAAATCATTTTTTCATTGGTTCCTTATATTGAAAAACATTTAAAAAACGAAGGCAAATCTTGGGATATATGTAAACATCTTATAAATCTTGTAGAAGGCATCCCAAATGCAAAGGTCTGGAGAAATGAAATTTCTACCAAATCGATTAGACAAGAATTAAGTATTGATTACTTAAGCAAAAAAGCTTCAGAATTACAAAGAATGGGTTTTTAATTCCCTTCTTGAGATATTTCAGAATTGCTTGAAACACTTCTTTTTCTTCTACTTCTACCATTTTCAAAGTCAGAATTTTCGGAAGAATTTCCATAACTCCTATCTTCCCAACCTTCTGCTCCAGAAGATTTATTAACGTAAGAAGAAGCAGGTTCAGAATAATTACCGCCACCGCCGCCTCTGCGTGGACCTCCCCCACCGCCTCTTGGCTCAGCTTTGTTGATTCTTAAGGGCCTTCCCATAAGCTCAGTTCCTTGAAGACCATCAATAGCTGATGTTTCAAGTGCTTCATCTGCCATTTCGACAAAAGCAAACCCTCTTTTTCTGCCTGTATCTCTTTCTAAGGGAAGAGAACAATTCATAACTTCACCGTACGGTGTAAATAATTCTAAGATGTCTTCTCGCTCTGCGCGGAAAGGCAAATTGCCAACAAAAATACTCACTTGAAACTCAACTTTAAAATAATAACCAAGATAAAAACTACCGATTAAGTAGTTCATATACATTACTATATTATTCTACTTCAATACATACCTTGTTGTAGAAAATTACTTGAGATTTAGGTGAATAATTTTTCCTTCCAATTATTTAATTCAAGTTTGACTTGATCGAATCCTGTTCCACCTAAACTATTTCTTGACTTGACTACGTTCATAGGATTGAGGTTTTCATAAATATCTTCTTTAAATTCATTATGAAATGTTTGAAATTCTTCTAATTTTAAATCTTTAAATAATATGTTTTTACTTAAACAATACTTCACAATATCTCCGACCACTTGATATGCCTCTCTAAAAGGAACCTTCTTAAATACTAGATAATCTGCTAGATCAGTTGCATTAGAAAAATCATTATGAACAGAATCCATTAACTTTTCAACATTAAACTCTATTCCTTCATTTAATAAAATTGTCATAGCTTTTAAGCAAGAAGAAATAGTATCTACTGTGTCAAAAATTGGCTCTTTATCCTCTTGGAAGTCCTTATTGTATGAAAGAGGCACTCCCTTTATCATGGTTAATAAAGATTGAAGATGTCCATAAACTCGACCCGTTTTACCCCTTATTAATTCAGGAACATCTGGATTCTTCTTCTGAGGCATTAAGCTACTTCCAGTCGCACACTTATCAGTTAATTTTGCAAAAGAAAACTCATCAGTAACCCACAAGATTATTTCTTCGGAAATTCTACTCAAATGAGACATTATTAAAGCAGAACTTGAAGCAAATTCAATACAAAAATCTCTATCACTTACAGCATCAATACTATTTTTATAAATATTTCCAAATCCTAATTCTTCAGCAGTAAAATATCTGTCTATTTTAATTTTAGTACCTGCTAAAGCTGCTGCGCCTAAGGGCGAAATATTAACCCTGGCTCTAACTTCTTTAAGCCTTTCACGGTCTCTTTGAAACATTTCAAGATACGCCAAAAGATGATGAGCAAGAGATAGAGGTTGCGCTCTTTGCATATGGGTATAACCAGGTATTAATGTATAGATATTTGATTCAGCAATCGAAAATAAAGAATTTTGTAATTCATCCAATAAGATATCAATATTATCAATTTTTTTTCTCAACCATAATCTAATATCTGTTCCTACCTGATCATTTCTACTTCTACCTGTATGTAATTTTTTCCCAGTTTCACCAATTAAATTAATTAGTTTTTCTTCAATGCAATAATGTATATCCTCCGATGGAGCCCCGGGGCAAAATTTGCCTTCAATAAAATCTTCTTTTATAGTTTCTAAACCCACGATAATTTTTAAAGACTCATCAGTGGACAAAACCTTAGTTTTACCAAGCATTTTAGCATGAGCTATAGAACACTCTATATCTTCTAAAATTAGTGTTTTGTCAAAACTGATTGAAGCATTAAACTCTTCAATAAACGGATTCAGACTACCATCAAACCTATTACTCCAAACTTTAGACATATGAATTAAACTTTAGTTACTTCTAATAAAGCATTATTTTATATATGTGACAAAAAATCTAATCTAACTGAAAGACTACTATAGAAGCATCGTCTTCCAATTGTCTATTTTTACCAGTAAACTCATCTAATAACTTATAAATCTTATTTAAAATTTCTTTAGATTTAAGTGATTGCTGACATAATTTTGAAAAGGCTTGAATTAAACGTTCTTCATCAAATCTTTCGCCTAAAGCATTAGAAGTTTCAGTTACTCCGTCTGTATAATAAAGAATTGCATCGTTTTTATTAAGTTGTATTTGTCCACATTGATATTCAGCATCATTTTGCAAACCAAGAACAAAGCCTTCTGAATCTAATTTAATAATTTTTTGCTCAGAACTTTTCCAAAGCAAAGGAGGATTATGTGCAGCATTTGAATACCTTAATTTTTTTGTTCTAGGATCGTAATCAGAATAAAATAAAGTTATAAATCTATGCGATTGATCTAAATCATAAATAGCTAACTGATTTAAATCATGCAATATTCTATCTGGAGGTAACCCAGTCAAAACCTCTGCTCTTAGCATTCCTCTTAACATAGTCATCAAAAGACCTGCTGGAAGGCCCTTCCCCATAACGTCTCCAATCACTAAAGCCCACCTTGCTTTTTCGCGTCTCTTCTCAGAAATATTTGTTTTCAAGGACATGAAATCATAATAATCTCCTCCTAATTGAAGAGCTGGCCTACAGTGCGCAGCTAAATCTACACCATAAATGGTTGGACAATAATCGGGTAAAAGTTGCGATTGGATTTCTGCTCCAATAGAAATTTCTCTATCTACGTTTTCATGCTTCTTTTTTGATTTAATTAACGAATAATTTTCTAAACCAATTGCCAAACAACTAATAATAAAGTTTAAATTGCGCTCATATTTTAAAGAATCATTGAAAGTATCTTTTTTAAAGGTATAAAGAAATCCTCTACATTTTCCCCGTGACAAAACTTTATAAGACTTAATTACATATTCTTTAAATTGATTATTTAAAACTTTTTCAAAAGACATATCATCTTTCAATTTAAAATTTTTAGAGAAATCAAAATTGTTACAATAACTTTTAATTTCATCATCCATTTTTGGGTTTTTTGTTGCACCAGCAAACTTAATATTTTCTTTCCATATTTGTCCCTTTTCATTCAAAGGAATAATAAAACTTAATTGATGATTAAAAGTATGTTTTAAAGTTAAAGAAATATAATCCAGAAATCTTTTTATATTTGTAAAAGATTTTAAATAATAGGATAATGAAGATACTGTTTCTATAAATTTATCATTCTCATGAAGAGGAAATTTATAATCCTTCTCTAAAAATTCTTGAATAACGTCATTAGACAATAATTTTTTTTTTGGGATTTTAGACAAAACACATAGAAACCATAGCTATGTTTTAACACTAAAAATACGTTTTTAAAAAAAATTAATTAAATTTTTATCTATCAGCAAGCAAAGCCTCAACAAACTCAAAGCTATTAAATGGTCTTAAATCTTTAATACCCTCTCCAGCGCCGATAAATCTTATCGGCAGATTGACTTCTGCAGAAACAGCAAGAGAAACGCCACCTCTTGAAGTGCCATCTAATTTAGTAATAATTGCACCACTTAAATTTGCAGATTTTGCAAAACTTTTTGCCTGCTTTAATCCATTTTGTCCTTGACTAGCATCTAAAACTAATAAAGACTCAATGATTGCATCAGGAACTTTTTTGTCAATAATTTTTTTTATTTTTGATAATTCATCCATAAGATTATTTTTATTTTGTAGTCTTCCTGCAGTATCTACGAGTAATAGGTCGCTTTTGCGTTTGTTTGCTGCGTTAATAGCATCAAAAACTACTGCTGCTGGATCTGCATTCTTTGATTGATTCGAAATAACATCTACTTTACTTCTATCACCCCATACCTGTAATTGTTCTACGGCTGCTGCTCTGAAAGTATCAGCTGCTGCTATTAAAGTTTTGTAGTTACTTTTTGATGACAAATAAGCAAGTTTCCCCAAAGTTGTTGTTTTGCCAACTCCATTTACTCCCACTATTAGCCAAACATTCAACTTCCCTTTCTGTGGAACAAGAATATTTGTTCCAGAATTTTTTATTGGTTTTTCAATGATTGCTCGTAATTCATCTTTTAAAAATTTTATTCCTTCTTCTCCTCCAACAACTTCTTCATTTAATTTTTTCCTAAGTGCATTAATTACTTTATCTGTTGAATCAATACCAACATCAGCTCTTATTAATAACGTCTCTAAATCATCTAAAGATTCTGGTGTAAGTGGATCATCTCCTAATTTATCTAATAATTCTGATACAAAACCTTTTCTTGTTTCTTCTAATCCTCTTCGTAATTTACTCAACCAATCTATTTCATCAATTGATATTTGATTTACTTTTTTACCCTGCGCAGCCAACACCATTGCTGACCAAGTAAAATCATCATCAAAATCTCCTAATTTAACTTCTGTATCATCTTGCAAATTAGAACAATTCTGTTTATTAACTTCTACCTTTAATTGCTCTATTTTTGATTCTTCTGCTTTTAATTGTTCAGCTTTTAGTTCTTCAGCTTTTACTTGTTCTTCTTGTTTTTTTAATTCTTGTTTTTGTTTTAACAAAGCATAAGCTTGCGAAGCCCATTCACGAGAACTATCAGATTCATTATTAGTCATAAATATTTTTAAATCGTATTTAATTAAATTATAAAAAATTATTGATTTATATCAAATAATTACTTCACCTTAACTCTTTGCAATCTCCTTAAAACCCCATTTATCATTTTTCTACCTTGTGTATCACAATATTTATTTGCTAAATTTACAGCCTCATTACATGCAACTGCAAGAGGAGTATCTAAAAAATTAATATCAACATAAGCTAAGCGTAAAATATCACGATCAACCCTAGGCAACCTTTTTAATCTCCATCCATCCATTACTTTGTCAATTTCAGAATCTATAGATTTTAAATTGTTAACTACGCTTATAATTCTATGATTTACATCTTCTCTAATGTCATTTTGATTACTTGATACAATTAATTTTGGAAAATCTAACGTAACTGAAAGTGAGTTCATTACTGATTCCATTTTATAAAGAGCTTTTTTAAGTTCATCTCGAACATTTGCAAAAGAAGAATTACTACCTTCCTTTAATTCACTATCTAAAATATGTTGCGATACATTTTCTAAATCTGCTTCACAATTATCTAACTCATCTCTACAGTGATTTATTAAAGAATCTAAAGCGGATTCAAAAATTTCATCAATTTGAATTTTATTTAATTCTAAATCTCCCGTATCTTTGATAAGACCTAATGAAAGTAAAGACAATTCTCGTGACAGCGATCTGTTATACATCAATTACGTAGATGAAGTATTTGTAGAAGCTCTTAGTTGGGAAAATAATTTCGAAAAAGTAGGATTTGAAGAGCTATCTTTTTCATCAGGATTAACAATACCAACAGAAATAATTGTTCTAAATGCATCTTCTACCGAAATAGCAAGATCTTTAACAGACGATTCAGGAACTAATGTATACCAACCTGTCGTTGGGTTAGGGGCAGTAGGTATAAAAACACTTAATAATTTCTCATCTAATTCTGATTGAAGTGATGGGCCAACATCCCCAGTTACAAACCCAACACTAAATAAACCCTCTCGTGGATACTCTACTAAAACAACTCTTCTAAATCTATTGGATTTATTACTTAAAAAAGTTTCAAGTAATTGTTTTAGAGTTTTATAAACTGCCCCTGCGACTGGAATCTTTGATAAAGTACCTTCTCCAAATTCTAACAACCACCTTCCAACAAAATTTCTCGCCATCAAACCAATAAGCAAAATTGCCAATAAAGGCACTGTTAAACCTAAGGTTAAATTAATTAAATCTTGTAATAAAGGATTTAATGTAATAAATGGGTTTAATTGTTTAGGGACTGAAGTAACTAATGTAAGAACAAATTTACTAACAATAGAAGAAAGCCAAATAGTGGTTGCCAATGGAATAACAACTAACAACCCTGCTATCAGATCATTTTTTAAATCTTGTTGGAGCCTAGTTCCTAGGTTCGAATCTTGACTTTGTGTAGATTCAACCAAAATTACAGTTCCTAATTTTATTCATTTTACTAACAATTTAGCTAGTTTTCCTTGATAGGGATATATTTATTTTTAATAAATTTAAATTATTTATTAGTTTATTAGTATAAAAAACACCATTTATTTGAATCTAATTCATAATATAAGTATGAGAAATATGATTCAAAATAAAAAAGAATTCAGTGATAAGCTAAAAAAAAGAGCCATATTTGAAGGTTTTGCCGTATCAGGAATAGGATCAATACCAGGAAGTTCTCGACTCAAATTAAGAACTCAAGCATTAGAAAGATGGTTAGCAAATAATTATCATTCTGAAATGAAATGGATGGAAGCCGAAAGAAGAAAAAATATAAAATCTCTCCTAAATGGAGCGAAAAGTGTTTTAACTGTTGGTTTTAATTATTTAAGTCATGAGCATAAGGAAAGAGCAAAATTCAAAATTGGAAAATTCGGCCAAGGAGAAGATTATCACAAAGTTATTGCTGAAAAATTAAAAAAAATAGGTAAATGGATTAATACTGAAGTTCCAAATTGCAAGTGGAAAATTTGCGTTGACACATCCCCTCTTCTTGAAAAAGCATGGGCAGAAGAAGCGGGTCTAGGTTGGATAGGCAAAAATAGTAATCTTATTAATAAAGAATTTGGATCATGGCTAACCTTAGGTTTTTTGATTCTTTCAGAAGATTTGACGCCTGACAATTCTTCCCAATCTCTATGTGGTGTATGTGAAAAATGTATTGAAAAATGTCCAACAAATGCAATAACAGAACCCTTTGTTATTGATTCTGAACAGTGCATTGCGTACCATACTATAGAAAATAGAAATCAAACTTTTCCAGAACATGTAGAAAAACATTTGAATGGATGGATTGCTGGTTGTGATATCTGCCAAGATGTATGTCCTTGGAATAAAACAGTTCCATTAAATAAGAGCATTGAAGCTTATCCAAAATCATGGGTTAAAAATCTAAATATTGAAGCATTAAGTTGGGATGAAAAAAAATGGAAAAAAAATCTTCAAGGAACTACATTAAAAAGAATAAAACCATGGATGTGGAAAAGAAATATAAAAGCAATGCTCAAAAATACATAAAAATATGGGAAAGTCTCTTTTAAAAATATTATTTTTTTCAATAATTAGTAGCCATGTTTTTATCGCTGAAAGTTTAAAAGCTTTAATACCATATTATTACTTGCCAGAAACAAAAAGCTTACAAAAACAAGGTTTATCAATTGGAAAAGAAGCTTATCAACTTCTATATTTTGGACAAATCAAAGATAGTCTGAATTTAGCAAAATTAGCTGTAAAAATGAATAATAAAAATGAAACATTATGGACTATCTTAGCTGAAACACAAATTGCCAACAAATTATATGATGATGCATTGATTTCACTAGATAATGCTCAGAAAATAAACCCCAAAATGGGTGAAATATATTTTGCAAAAAGTACTATATATTTAAAACAATCAAAAATAAAAAAAGCAGAAATTTCTTTACTATCAGGAATTAAAATCCTTCCAAAAAACTTTAAAGCAATTTTTCAATTAGGAAATATTTATTTAATGGAAAAAAATTATGAAAAAGCCATAGAGGAATTTGATAAAGCAATAAAAATTAAAAAAGATTTTTGGCAAGCAATTAACAACCAAGGCTTAGCATATTTTGAACTAAATAAAATTAATCTTTCTATTATCTCTTTTAAAAAGGCTATAGAACTTGAGGAAAACGCAGAACCACTATTAGCACTTGCTTCATGCTTAAAAAATACAGATATTAATAAAGCAATAGTTTTATCAAAAAAAGCTTTAAACAAAGACCCAAATTATGTTGACTTTAATTATAGAAAAGAACAGCTTTGGGGCGAAAAACTACAAATTTCTACTGAGAAACTTTTTGAAAATCCTCAAATTAAAAAAGAAATATTAGTTGCAAAAACAAAAATTAAATAAATTCCCCAACTATTAATACTGGTAAATATTTATTTACCTATTAATCTTAATTTAGTTTATGAAAGCTTTCTATAAATTTCCTATTAAATGACTAAGGAAAAATTCACTTCTATATCGTTGCAGGAAGAAATGCAACGTTCCTATTTAGAATACGCAATGAGCGTAATAATAGGACGTGCTTTACCTGATGCGAGAGATGGACTGAAACCAGTTCAAAGAAGAATTCTTTTCGCAATGCATGAATTAGGACTTACTCCAGATAGACCATTCAGAAAATGTGCCAGAGTTGTGGGCGATGTACTAGGGAAATATCATCCTCATGGGGATCAAGCAGTCTACGAGGCACTGGTTAGATTAGTTCAAGATTTTTCTACAAAATATCCAACTCTTGATGGTCATGGGAATTTTGGATCTGTTGATAATGACCCGCCAGCTGCAATGAGATATACAGAAACACGATTGGCGCCAATAGCTCATGAATGTTTCCTTCAAGAGATTGGATCTGAAACAGTAAGTTACTCAAATAATTTTGACGGTTCACAACAAGAGCCAGACATATTGCCGGCACAATTACCCTTTTTGTTATTAAATGGTTCCTCAGGAATCGCTGTTGGTATGGCAACGAATATCCCCCCGCACAATCTTGGTGAAATAGTTGATGGTTTGATTGCCCTAATAAACGATAAAGAAATAAGCGACTTGAGATTGTCGAAAATTATATTAGGACCTGATTTTCCAACTGGAGGAGAATTAATTTGCAATGATGCAATGAATGAAGTTTACCTACGAGGAAAAGGCTCAGTAACGGTAAGGGGAGTAATTAAAAATGAGGAGATTAATTTAGGGAAAGGAAGGCATAAAAAAAATGCGCTTATAATTTCAGAACTACCTTATCAAATAAGTAAAGCAGGATGGATTGAAAAGCTTGCAGAATTGGTGAATCTAGGAAAAATTGATGGGATTTCTGATATTAGAGATGAAAGTGATAGAGACGGGATGAGGATAGTTATTGAATTAAAAAAAGATTCAAATTCTGAAATTGTAGTATCAAATTTATTCAAAAAAACAGCTTTACAATCTAATTTTGGTGCAATATTTTTAGCTTTAGTTAACGGTAAACCTATTCAACTTACACTAAGAAAATATCTAAATTATTTTCTAGAATTTAGAGAAGAAACAATTAGAAAAAGAACAAAATATTTTTTAAGAATTGCATCAGAAAAATTTGCAATACTAGAAGGATTTTCAATAGCAACTAAAAATATAAAAGATATTATTGAGGTTATTCAAAGCTCAGAAAATGCAACTGAAGCAAAATCAATATTAATAGTCAAACTCAGTCTAAGTGAAAAACAAGCAGATGCGGTATTGAGCATGCCTCTAAAAAAATTAACAACCTTAGAAAGGAAGCAAATTGAAATTGATATGAAAGAACTACTTGAAAAGAAAAAATATCTTAGTAATCTTTTAAATGACAGAAGATTATTGCTTGACACTTTGATTGAAGAACTGAAGAGTTTAAAAAAGAAATTTAATGTAAAAAGAAAAACAAAAATTTTGAAAGATATAAATCAAGCAAAAGAAATAGATACTATAAATAATCAAATATTAGAAGATCTTATAAATAAAGAAACAAAAATATCAGTAGATAATAGATTTTATTTTAAAAAGATAATTTATAATAACTATAAAAAAATATTAGATCATGAAAATAAATTTATAGATAATAAAAATGTTCAAAAGTTTATATGTAAAATTTATAAAAGTTTAAAAATTATTGGAATAACATCTTCAGGAAAAATTCTTCAAATCGATTGGAAATCAAACATTAGTACTGAGTATAAAATGGATAAAAAAATTTTAGGAAATATTGACCCAAAAGAAATAATAAATTTTCATTATCTAGATAGTAAATTAAAAAATTATTTATGCATTTTGAGTTCTGATGGAAGATTTAAAAAAGTTTTATTTGATGAAGATATGATAAAAAGTAATAGGATCTTTTCAATTACCAAATTAAAAAAATCTATAAGTATCATTGATTCATTTATTTTAAATAAAGAACAACAACTAGTAATATTGACTTCTATTGGTAGGCTTTTTAAATTTGATTTATCAGATAAAAACTTAAACCCAAGTACAAAACAATCGCTAGGACTATTATTGGTTAATCTTTTACCTACAGAACAAATAGTTTCTTGTTGTAAAAGTAAGGATAAAGAGATCCTTTATTTAGTTTCTAAAAAAGGTAAGTTTTTTAAACTAAAAATTGATGATATTTATAATTCTTATAATTCTAAATTAGGTTATGTAAATGAGAAAATTCAGCTTAAAGATGACCATTTTATAACAGTTCTATCTAGCAACCAATATATCGATATTGAGACGAATAAAAATAAATCTGCAAGATTAAACTTAAACAAATTAGATAATAATTCTGGCAAAAATATTCTTAAAATAGATTTTTTGAATCTGGAAAAAGATGAATATCTTGAAAATTGTTATCGACTAGAAAATTATATCAATTAAGAATTATATTCATTTTCAACCCATTTTAAATATTCTTGATTTACCGTCCCGGTAACATAAGAACCAGTAAAACAACTCATTTCTAATTCTTGAATGGGAGAATCATTAATTATAGATTTTCTCAAATTATCAACACTTTGATATATAAGATGATCTATTTCAAGCTTTTCTGCTATTTCAATTATTGATCTATCATGAGCAATTAATTCATCTTTATTAGGCATATTAATTCCGTAAACATGAGGATATCTAACTGGAGGAGCTGCTGAAGTAAAAAAAACTTTATTTGCACCAGCATCTTTTGCCATTTGCACTATTTGTTTTGATGTAGTGCCTCTCACTATAGAATCATCGACTATTAGTACATTTTTATTTTTAAATTCTGTACTCATAGCATTCAACTTTTGCCTTACAGATTGTTTACGTTTTTGATGGCCAGGCATTATGAAAGTTCTTCCAACATATCTATTTTTAAAAAAACCTTCTCTATACTCTATCCCCAACTGCCTAGCAACTTGCATTGCCGCAGGACGTGAAGAATCAGGAATAGGCATTACTACATCAACATCCCCAGACTGTATTGTTTGCTTAATTGTTTCAGCTAAATAATCACCCATTTTCAAACGTGCTTGATAAACTGAAATTCCGTTCATCACTGAATCTGGTCTAGCTAAATAAACATATTCAAAAGCACAAGGAAATAACCTTGGGTTTTCTGAGCATTGCTTTGAAAAAAATTCACCATTATGGGTTATAAAAATTGCCTCGCCAGGTTCAACATCTCTAACAACTTGATAATCATTATTTTCTAATACTAAAGACTCACTAGCTACCATCCACTCTTCCTTTTGAGTAATAAGAGAAATTCTTTTTCCAAGTACTAAAGGTCTTATACCAAAAGGATCTCTAAAAGCTAATAAACCATGCCCTGAAATTAAAGCAATTGAAGCATATGAACCTTGAATTCTTTTATGTAAATTTTTAACTGAATTAAAAATTATATCTGGCTCTAGATCTTGATTGTGGATCTGTTCTTGTAATTCAGTTGCGAATATGTTTAACAACATTTCAGTATCACTTGAAGAATTAGTATGGCGCTTATCTACATTAAATAATTGTTTCTCTAGGTCTCTTGTATTGGTAAGGTTTCCATTATGAATCAAAACTATTCCATAAGGAGCATTAACATAGAAAGGTTGTGCTTCTTCAACACTTTCTGCTGAACCTTTAGTTGCGTACCTAACGTGCCCTAAGCCAATTTTTCCTATTAAATTCCTCATATCTCTTGTTCTATAAGCAGTATTTACTTGTCCTTTAGCTTTATGTATATGAAAAACAGTATCTTCCATTGTAGCTATTCCGGTTGAATCTTGACCTCTATGCTGAAGTAGCAAAAGACTGTCATAAATCTGTTGATTTACATCATCACAAGAAACAATTCCAACAATTCCACACATAATTAATTTCCGAATTTTGTAGATAATTCCATATTTTTATTCATTATTAAAAACAGTTAGAAATACTATTATTAAATTTTTCGGTTAATTCATCAACCCTTAAATTACAAAGTATTTGATCTTGGAGAGTTATATCAAGATTATGTTCAGAAACAAATCCAATTTTTTTAACGTATACGTTTTTTCCAAAATCTTTGCTCTTAATTTCCAGAAAATTCAAAAAGTTTTGTTCTTCTTTTTTATTAACTGAAAATATTATTCTTGATCCTCCTTCACTAAATAATAAATTATCTTGACGAGCATTTTTTTCTTCTAATTGAATATAAGCTCCCTTAGAAGACAGAATACAACATTCTGATAAAGCGACAGCTAAACCTCCATCACTAACATCATGAGAAGAAGCAATATAATTTTTTTGAATTGAATCCCTTAAAAAACTTTGACAGTATTTTTCATCTTGTAAATGAATTTTAGGAGGTCTTCCTGTTACTAAATCATGAAAATATTCTAAATAAGAACTTGCAGCTATTGAGGATTCAGAAGCATTTGAACCAATTATCCAAATTTGATCATTTATATTCTTCCATCCTGAACTAATAGCTTTATCTACATTTTTAATAGTTCCTACCATTCCAATAACAGGAGTGGGATTAATAGGAGTTACTTGATTGTTTTGTTTTTTTGATTCGTTATATAAAGAAACATTTCCTCCTGTTACAGGTGTCTCTAAAGCAATACAAGCCTTGGAAATCCCATCACATGCTGATGAAAGTTGCCAATATCCTATTTCAGTTTCGGGTGAAGAAAAATTTAAATTATTTGTTATAGCTATTGGCTGAGCACCAACACAACTTACATTTCTAGCAGATTCTGCAACTGCTGCAATAGTTCCTCTATATGGATCTAATAATACCCATCTACTATTACAATCTACAGAAGCAGCTACACCAGAAAATTCATTATTTTTATTTTTCTCGTCTTGCCGTCTAAGTCTTATTAACGCTGCATCTGCATCTCCTGGCTTAAATATAGTATTTGATTGTACTTGGGAATCATATTGTCGATAAACCCAACTTTTAGAAGCAATTGAAGGATTAGATAAAAGTTTTAAAATAATTTCAGAGAAAGAATATTTTTTTTTGTCTTTTAAAGAAAAAATTTTATTTTCGCTAATAGCTGGCAATTCCTCTTCTGTCCATTCCCATTTCTCTAATAAATGAATAGGAGGCTCCTTGATAATATTATGAATATTAATTGGAGTTTCATCAGATAAAGCAGAAGTAGGAATTTGTGCAACTATTTGATTTTTTTGAGAAATAATAACCTCTCTTTTAGATATGACTTCGCCAACAACATTTGCAAAAAGTCCCCACTTTTTAAATTGATTAATAAGAGTATTTAACTTTTCTTCTTTAACAACCATCAACATTCTCTCTTGTGATTCAGATAGTAAGTATTGGTAAGCAGACATATCATTCTCTCTTGCAGGAACTAAATCTAGATTAATTGAAATCCCTAAACTCCCATTTGCAGCCATTTCAGCACTACTACACGTTAATCCCGCAGCTCCCATATCTTGAGCAGCAAGTACATCACCTGTTTTAAAAGCATCTAAACAAGCTTCAATAAGACTTTTCTCAATAAATGGATCACCTACTTGTACTGCCGGTCTATTATCCAAAGAACTAGTAGTTAATTCTGAACTAGCAAAACTAGCACCTCCTACTCCATCCTTTCCTGTGGTATTTCCTACATACAAAACAGGAGAACCCACTTCTTTTGCTCCTGAACAAACAATTTCATCAGTTTCTAATAAACCTAAAGCCATAACATTAACAAGAGGATTGCCGGAATAACTGTCATCAAAATCTATTTCTCCACCGACAGTAGGAACCCCAACACAATTACCGTAATGAGATATTCCCGCAACTACTCCTCTAAGTAAAGAAATATTAGATGATTTATCAAGATTACCAAATCTTAAAGAGTTTAAAACTGCTA